>Ga0098038_1000784_pt1 | contig 13841 bp, 15 predicted proteins | sample 5B_taG_FD_75051 | JGI IMG/M metagenome (GOLD analysis project Ga0098038, IMG submission 75051) | Marine viral communities from the Subarctic Pacific Ocean - 5B_ETSP_OMZ_AT15132_CsCl metaG | ecosystem: Environmental > Aquatic > Marine > Oceanic | place: Pacific Ocean | collected 2015-01-08 | reverse complement strand
CTTACAGTACCTGCCAATACTAAAATTATGGCTGCAGGTATTCAAGTAACAGCTTCTGCTACTATGAACGCATCTACAGACGCAACCGCAATTTTAGGTACAGCTGTAGACGACAATGAGTATGTGGCTGCATTTGATATTGATGGTGCTGCTGACGGAGCTTATGCCCCTTCAGCTACTGTAGCGGGTGATATTGTTATCACTACTGCAGATACACTTGATGTAACCCTTGCAGGTTCTGGCGCATCATTCACTGCAGGTACACTACGTGTGTATGCTGTATTAATGGACGTTAGTGCATTAGGCGAAATGACTGCTGACGAAGTAAGTCGAGATGCTGCTTAATTAACAACAACTATAGGGGGGCAGGGCAACTTGCCCCTCTAGCCATATCTAATAAAAGGAATTTAAAATGTCTATCACAACTGCAATGTGCACAAGTTTTAAATCAGAACTATTGGGTGGTACACATGATTTAGATACCCATACTATAAAACTTGCGCTTATTAAAGCTTCTCATTCTGGTACATATAATGCAGCCACAACAAATTACTCAGATGTAACTGGTAATTCAGATGAAACTTCAGGAACAGGTTATTCATCTGGTGGTGCAACTTTAGGTAGTGCCGCTATAACTGTAGATGGCACTACAGCTATCGTTGATTTTGCCAACGTAATATTTACATCTTCTACTATTTCAGCAGATGGCTGTATAATATATAATTCTTCTGCTTCAAATAAAGCAATTTGTGTAATCACTTTTGGTTCTACTAAAACTTCAACAAATGGTGATTTTACAGTTGAATTTCCTGCAGCAGGTGCTTCTACTGCAATAATTCGTATTGCTTAACAAAGGTTTTTATTAATGGCTCTTGTAGTAAAAGATAGAGTAAAACAAACTACAACTACAACTGGTACTGGAAGTATTGTATTAAATGGTAATGTAGCAGGTTTTCAAACCTTTGCTGCCGCTTTAACAAATGGTGACACTACTTACTACTCTATTTTTGAAACAAGCACTGATGCGTTTGAAGTTGGTTTAGGTACTTGGAATGAAAGTACTTCTACTTTAGCAAGAACTACTGTTTTAGAAAGTTCAAACTCTGGTAATGCCATTAATCTTACAGCACAAGCAGAAGTATTTATTACATATCCTGCAGAAAAATCTGTATTTCTGGATAGCACTGGTGATGTAACTTTAGGAAATGACCTAACTGTTACAGGAGATTTTACCGTTAATGGAACTACCACAACTATTAATTCAACTAATAAAGTTCTTACTGATGCTCTAATTGAATTAGCTAATGGAACTACAGGTACACCTTCAAATGATTCAGGTGTTGTTATTGAACGTGGCGATAGTGATAATGCGTTTATTGGTTTTGATGAATCTGAAGATAAATTTATTGTAGGTACAGGATCGTTTACAGGTGCAACTACAGGCAATCTTACAATTAGCACAGGTACACTTGTAGCTAACGTAGAGGGTAATGTAACAGGTAACGTTACTGGTAATACATCAGGATCATCTGGTTCTACAACAGGTAACGCAGCTACTGCAACTGCTCTTGCAACAGCTAGAAATATAGGTGGTGTATCTTTTGATGGTACTGCAGCTATAGACTTACCAGGTGTTAATACAGCAGGGAATCAAAATACTTCTGGTAATGCTGCTACAGCAACAACAGCAGGTACAGTCACAACGGCTGCACAACCTAATATTACATCATTAGGTACGCTATCTACTCTCATAGTTGATAATATTACGATAGATGGTTCTACTATTGTTTTTGAAGGTGCAACGGCAGATGACTTTGAAACAACGATTACTGTGGTTGATCCTACCGCAGATAGAACTATTTCTTTCCCCAATGAGTCAGGAATATTGGCAACACGTGCCTCTGCAGCAGCATTTGCAAATTTATTAGGATAAAAAAAAATGACAATAGATGTTTTATCAGCAACAAGTATTAAACCAGACGCAAGAATACATGAGTTAAGCACAGGCAACACTACTATTTCTGACACCCCAACATCTGATGAGGTTTTAAAGTGCGTTAGTATATACTTAGCAAATAAAACGGCATCAACAGCAAATGTAACTATAGAATTTGTTGATGATGGTGGTAGCACAGCTTGTTTAGCATATCAAATTGATATTCCTCCAGATAGTACTTTGCAGTTTGTTACAAAAGATGCACCTATTTATTTACTATCGGGAGATACATTACGTGCAACATCTGGCACTGCCTCTGCCATTGATTTATCTGCCTTTTATGAAATGATAAGTGTGGCTTAATGAATAGTCAGGATTTTAATTTAACTTCTGATGGTACTGTAATTTTTCCTACAACGGACAATAAAGATTACAAAATATTTAGCATGATTATTTCTAATGAAACTGATGTTAATACAAACTTTTCATTATTAGTTGATAATGTTGTTTTAGATACTGACACTGTTCAAGGTCAATATGCAAAATCACTACTTGATGACTGTTGGTTTGCTCAAGAAGGAGGCACAGAACTAAAGGCAACTGGCTCTGGATTAACCCTTCATTTAGTTTACGAGGAATTAGATGAGTAGAGAGTTTTCATACTTTGGCGGCAAAATTGGAGCAAACACAACAACTACGTTGCAAGAGCCAAGCAAATCAGATGCAGGTGGTGCAAATCGAGGAGCATTACTGACCTCAAATGCTCAATACATGCGTAAAGCAAAAGATACTGCACCAGAGACGCAAGCCGTTATTGACTTGTACGAAGCAAGTTGGAGTCATGCGCAAGACACAGTGCAAAACAGTTGGGTATCCACTGGAACAGTTACGGTAAGCGGAGCGCCAACTGGATCAACTGGTCGATGGGTGTGGGTATATCGTGCTGTTGATGGATTTGTATCAGATTTTCAGATGAATGATTTTGATTTTCAAGTTGCAATCGGTGGCGATGCAGATGGTGTACTGCCTAACGATTCTTCTTTAATAAATTTTTTTGAACGTCATAGTTACAACTCAACGATAGATAGAAATTCAAATTATGACAATATTAGTGAAGTCGAAACTCAATACGAAACAAAAGTAAATGATGGTTTATTTGTAGCACTTGCTAATGCAACAACAAATTCCACTTACAACGGACTTAACTCAGCCCCTGGATCAACAGGAACAGGTATTGATGATGGTAGCAATTATTTTATTTATTATGAATCTAGTGGAACTTTTACAAATGGTAAGGTTGGATTGTTGCGTTCAAAAGAATTGACGTTTGGTTCTGGTGTTAGTCCAACTATCGAATTTTCTTATGCAGTGTCTTCAACTTCATCAACTCATGTTGGGGGAATGAAGTTGTATTGGGCGGGAGAAACATAAATGTCTTTTGGTCACAGTCCTTTTAGTACATCTGCATTTAGTGATAGTACTGCAACACAAGTTGATGTAACTTTTGTAATATCAAGTGTATCAGCTACAACTAGTTTAGGTAGTATTACTGTAGTTGAAGGTACAGGTGTATCTCCTACTATTACTGGCGTATCTAGCACAGGTAGTATAGCTAATGTTACTATAGTTGAGGGTACAGGATCAACTATAATTCTTACTGGTACATCTGGTGCAAGCAGTGTAGCTACCGTTACAATAGTTGAAGGTACAGGTACAACAAACACTCTTACTGGTTTAGCTGCTACAGCATTAAATAATACAGTAACTGTTACTGGCACAGCTAATGTACCTGTAGTAAATGTTGCTAATACAATTTCTATAGGTACGTTAACTATAAACACAGTACAGTTTAATTATGAATCTATAAAAAATAATTATAATAGATTACGCACTGAATATATAAGTTCAACTACATATAAAAGTAGAACAACTCTTGTTCGTGAATCGAGTTCTAAATTTAGAACAGTATATATAGAACCTAGAAATGAAAGAACAGTATATGTTAAAGAAGAAAATTCTAAAATTAGAACATTATATATAGAAACTCAAAATGAAAGAACAGCATATGCTGCATAAAGGATAAACTAATGTCATTAAAATGGCCTAACAAAGACCCAGATGAAACACTAGACTATAGTATAGATTGGTCACGTTTTCTTGGTAGCGCAACTATATCAAATTTTGTTTGGTTTGTAGATAATGAAAGCGGTGTAAAAACTCAATTAAGTAATGGTGGATCATTAGTAAATACCATTCAACTTGTGTCTTCTACAAATACCAACACTGTAGTAACTGCACATATTGCAGGGGGTACGGATAATGTAAAATATAAATTTACTTGTAGAATTACAGATAGCAATGGGCTTGTAGTTGAAAGAACTGTATTTTTACGTGTGAGGGAAAAATAATGTCGTATAACTTTCTTGGACTTGTTAATGAAGTAAATCGTAGACTTAATGAAGTAGAGCTTACAAGTTCTAATTTTGCTACCGCAACAGGATATTACAATGCAGCTAAAGATGCAGTTAATGCATCCATTAGACACATTAATCACGAAGAGTTTGGGTGGCCTTGGAATCATGTAGAAGAAGAAGATATTCTTACTGCAGGAGTAACACGCTATGGTTATCCTTATGATGCTAAATATATTAATATGAATAGCTTTAGATTAAAAAGAAATACTACTTTAAATATTACAACAACAAAATTACAGAATATGAACTATCAAGAATATCTTGACAAACACTCTGACTTTGAGTATAATACAGATACAGGAATACGCTCTAAACCAAGATTTGTAAGCAGAGCGCCCAGTCAAGAATTTTTAATATTTCCAACATCAGATAAAGCGTATGAATTAATTTATGAATATTATCGTAACCCTGTAGATTTAGAATTACATGATGATGTACCAACTGTTCCTTTAGAATTTAAACATGTAGTTACGGATGGTGCTATGTTTTATGTATATCAATTTCGAGGAGACACTCAATCATCTCAATTGTCTCAACAAAAATTTGAACAGGGTATAAAATTTATGCGTAGTATACATATAAATAGCTATGATTATATTCGTTCTACAGTAAAAGTTGGAAATCCCGATACGTTTGGTTTATTGAAAGTATAACAGTATGACTACTGCATGGTCCACATTTCCTGTTCCTTTTATGGGTGGTTTAGTTACAAACATTAGTCCACTACAACAAGGTATGAACGCTGTAGGTTCTGCTTTTATATTACAGAACTTTGAACCTTCACTTGACGGTGGTTATCGTAAAGTAGCAGGATACAGTAAGTTAGATACTGCACAGTTAAGTGGTAGTGGTGTAGTACAAGCATTAGCTGTTGTACCAAATGCAGATGAAGAAAGATTTATTGCCGCAAGAAACGGTGTATACTATTTAATAAATACTACAGATAGTACTCCTGCATGGTCATCTAAAGCTACAGCAAGCAGTACAGGATTTACTCGTGCTAGGCATGTAAGTTATAATTTTAGTAACGCTCTTAAAATAGTATTTGTAGATGGCACAAACTATCCAGTATATTATACTGACAGTAATCAAACAATGGCTTATATAACAGGAAGTGGAACAGGTCAATCTGCAGTAAATGGGGCAAGTACAGTTGAAGTATTTAAAAGTACTTTGTTTTTTAGTAAAGGTACAGAGTTAGTATTTACTGCACCTTATTCAGATACAGATTTTGATCCTGCAAATGGGGCAGGTAGTATTGGACTTAACTCTGAAATAACAGGTCTTAAAATTTATCGTGATGCACTAATAATATTTTGCCGTGATAAAATTATGAGATTAACAGGAAACAGTTCTGCTGATTTTACATTAAGCACAGTCACAGAAGACCTTGGATGTCTGAGCGCAGATACAATACAAGAGATTGGTTCTGATGTTATGTTTCTTGCTCCTGATGGATTACGAACATTAAGTTCAACAGAACGTATAGGTGACTTTGGAATTGATGTTGCGTCTAAAAATATAAGACCTACAATAACAGAAATGCAAAATTTTTCTCAGAGTTTTTCTAGTACTATAATTAGAAATAAAGCTCAATATAGGTTGTTTAGTTTTGTAAGTGGTGAAATAACAGACGCTTCAAAAGGTGTGTTAGGTACAAAATTTGTAGATCAGGGTGGTCAAGGTTTTCAATGGGGAGAACTTAAAGGTTTTAAATCGTACATAGCAGATTCTCAACAAATAGGAAATAATGAATTTATAGTTTTTGCTAATACTGATGGCTATGTATATAGAATGGAAACTGGAACATCAAGAGATAGTAGCAATATAAATGCAATATATGAGTCTCCATTTATGCCTATTACTGATCCACAAAAAAGAAAAACTTTTTATAAACTAGACTTATATATAAAACCTTTTGGTGCATTTAATGTTACTGCAGCAGTTAAATATAATCAAAATGATAAAGATAAAATACAACCTGCTTCATTTACATTAGTATCAGGTGCAGGTGGTGGTGGTTTTTATGGAAATAATAATGCTATCTATAATACAACAACTTATGGAGAAGCAAGTACACAATCATTTAATAATAATATTACAGGTTCAGGAAACACTGTGGCGTTAAGAATAGAAGATAATAGTTCTAATGCATCATTTTTATTAGATACAGCAATACTTGAGTTTGCTGAAAACAATAGGAAATAAAGGAAAATCTCATGGGTACAGGCTATGTAAGAAATGATACGGCTAATAATATTGCCAACGGTAATGTTATTAATGCTGATGATTTAGATGGTGAGTTTAATGCCATAGAAGCTACGTTTAATAGTAGTTCAGGTCACACCCATGATGGCACTACGTCAGAAGGTGCTCCTATTGAAGTAATTGGCCCTTCTCAAGATGTAGTTGCGACTGCTGCATTACTTAGACCTAAAACAACAAACACTGTAGATTTAGGAACAGATGCCCTTAGATATAAAGATTTATTTATGGAGGGTAACGCAGATATAGATGTAACAGTTAATGCTGAAGGTGTAGTTACTGCTAATGCAGGTGTAGTTATAGATAATATTACTATTGATGGAACAGAAATTGATCTTAGTTCTGGTGATTTAACTGTAGATGTAGCAGGAGATATTATTTTAGATGCTGATGGTGGTGATTTTAAATTTCAAGATGGTGGAACTGAAATATTAAGAATTACTAATTCATCAAGTGATGTAATTATTAAACCTATTGTAGATGCTAAAGATATTATTTTTCAACAAAGAGATGGAACAGAAGTAGCTAGAATAGAAGACAATGGTACATTTAATGTGGTTACAGATAAGTTAGCTATTAATAGTACTGCTGTTACTGCAACTGCTGAAAAATTAAATTTTACAAGTGATGTAACTTCTGCAATACAAGCTCAACTAGATGCTAAAGCAGGTACTTCTGGCCCAACATTTACAGGTACTTTAACTGCTCCAACTATAAATGCTTCAACTGCATTACAAATAGGTGGCGTTGCTATTACCTCAGATTCAGGAGAATTAAATTTATTAGATGGTTCAGCGGCAGGAACTATTGCAAATAGTAAAGCTGTAATCTATGGATCAAGTGGAGAGGTAAATGCAACGACTCTACAAATTGCAGGTACTTCAATTACATCAACACCAGAAGAGTTAAATATACTTGATGGAGTAACGGCAACTGCTGCTGAGTTAAATTATAATGATATTACAACACTAGGTTTAACGGAGGCAAGTAAAGTTGTAACGGCTGATGCAAATGGTGTAGTTAGTTTTGACAATGGTACAACAGAAGAGAGTACTGTAGTTTCTTCTAGCTCTAACGCAGCTACAATTAACTTAAGAGATGGTAATGTGTTTACGCATACTTTATCCGAGAATGTGACCTACACGTTTAGTAACCCTGCAGCGTCAGGTAGAGCCAGTGCGTTTATTTTAAAGGTGGTGCAAGACAGTAGCGCAAGGACAATCACTTGGCCTGGAACTGTAGACTGGGCAGCGGCAACTGCACCCACGATTACTGCAACCAACGCAGGGGTAGATGTGTTTGCTTTTATTACAGTGGATGGTGGTACTAACTACTATGGCTTTACTCTAGGTCAGGCGATGGGATAATAGATGTCAGTAAGTAAAATAGTAGCAGCAGCAGCCTCTAGCGCAGGTAGTGATTCATTAGATATAGACGATGTGTTCAGCACGTTTTTGTATGCAGGTAATGATTCTACACAAACTATTACTAACAATATTGATTTATCTAATGAGGGAGGTTTAGTCTGGATCAAAAGCAGAAGTGACACACAGTCGCATGAGCTTGTTGATACTGTTAGAGGTAACACTAAATTTATACGAACACATAGCACAACAGCAAATAGAACTTCTACTTCAGGAGACGTTACGGCATTTACTTCTTCTGGTTTTAGTTTAGGAGCAAGTAGCACAGCAGGTGTTAATAATTCTGGCAACGAATATGTATCTTGGACATGGCGCAAAGCCCCTAAGTACTTTGACATTGTGACATATACAGGAGATAATACTGCAGGTAGAACTATATCTCATAGCCTTGAATCAGTTCCAGGAATGATTTGGGTTAAAAGAACTGATAGCACTGAAGATTGGAGTGTATGGCATAGAAATTTAGAAACAAACTCATCTGGTGAAACTACACAACTTTTAAAATTAAATAGCAGTGATGGTGCTTTTCCTCCTTTGGCCTCAATAGATTCAAGTTCTTCTCCTGTAGAGGATGTTCGATCTGCTACGAGCACAACATTTACTGTTGGAAATGATAATAGAGTTAATGCAAATAGTGCTACTTATGTTGCCTACATATTTGCACACCACAATAATGACGGTGAGTTTGGACCTAGTGCTAACCAAGATATTATTAATTGTGGGACTTATACTGGTGCAGGGTCTACAGATGTTGATGTAACTTTAGGGTTTGAGCCTCAGTGGATAATAATTAAAAAAACAAGTTCTAATGGTAACCAATGGGTAATACTTGATAACATAAGGGGTACTGTGACAGGTGGTGATGACAACTTCTTTTATGCAAGCCTTGCTAGCTCTGAAAATACAAATGATTACTTAGAGTTTAACTCAACAGGGTTTAGGATAACAGGAACTAGTGATGATGTGGCTTCAAGCGGTGAAACCTATATCTACATGGCAATCAGGCGTGGCCCATTAACAAAGCCCACTTCAGCAAGTAGTGTTTTTGAAATAGACAACGCAGGTTCTACAGGGGATGGTGCTGCCCCTAAATTTAGAAGTACTTTTCCTGTAGATTTTGCGTTAAGAAAAGACACAGGGTCAGGCAATTGGGAAGCACTTACACGTTTACTACAAGGTACTTCTTTACGTCCAAATGATACTAGTCCAGAGGACACTGGATCAGGTGGTGATCAATTCGATTATATGAATGGTTACAATACAGGAACAACCACAGATTCTTCTTTATACAGTTGGATGTGGAAACGTGCACCTGAATATTTTGATGTAGTTACCTATGACGGAAATGGTACTGCAGGTAGAACCATAAATCATAACCTTGGCGTAGTACCAGAAATGATGTGGATTAAAAATAGAGGATATGATGCCGGTGGTGGCAATGGTGAGGGTTGGTTTGTTTACCATAAAGGTTTAAATGGAGGAACTGATCCAGAAGATTATGGTATTAGGTTAGACACAAACGCTGCTCAAGTAAATGACGATCTTAATGGTACAGCACCAACCTCAACAGTATTTACTGTAGGTAATGATAGAAGAGTAAATGCGCTTTTAGAAGCTTCTATTAATAATACCTACATAGCCTATCTTTTTGCTACAGTAGCAGGTGTAAGCAAGGTGGGAAGCTACACTGGTAATGGAACTACAGATGGCTCTAAAGTTATAGACTGTGGATTTAGTTCAGGTGCAAAATTTGTACTAATTAAACGTACTGACAGTACAGGGAACTGGGCGGTGTTTGATTCAGATAGAGGGATTGTTGCAGGAAATGATTCTAATCTTAGAATAAATTTATCAACTGCTGCAGAAACAAGTATAGATTATATAGACCCAGATAATTCTGGTTTTATTGTAGGGGTAGGAACTGACTCTCGTACCGTCACAAATATAAATACAGGAAACTATATATTTTATGCAATAGCTGCATAATCAAACTCATATGAAAGGATCAATCTAATGGGTGAATACAGAGAAAGAACAACAGGCGAAGTTAAAAACCAAGGCGAGTGGAGAGCGGCATTTCCTAATATGTCTCTGCCAAGGGTCTGGACTAGTAATGTCTGTGACGCAATGAATATAGACCCAGTATTACCAAGTCCTGCTGCTACCACTTCAGCGTATCAAACAAGTGTACGTGATGGTGTAGAGCAAGACGCTAATAACAACTGGGTAGAGAAGTACGTAGCCAAAGACATGTTCGCTGACACTACTGTAGATGGTAAGACAACTACTAAAGCAGAACACGAAGCGGCTTATCAAGCTACACTAGATGCTAACATTGCAGCAGGTCATCGTAGTACACGAGACAGCAAACTGGCTGAGACAGACTGGACTGCTATGTCGGATGTTACAATGGCAGACAACATGAAGACCTATAGGCAAGCTCTACGTGATCTGCCAACGCATAGCAACTGGCCCAATCTAGAAGATGCAGACTGGCCCACTAAACCATAGAGTATAATTTATGACTGAAATTAAATTAACATCAGAAGAAATAGAAACAATGCTAGACAACGCAGCTAGGCGTGGAGCTAAAGAGGCACTACGTTCTATCGGTTTGCTTGATAATGATGCACAAAAAGATATACTAGAGATGCGTAATTTAATAGAAGCATGGCGAGATACACGTAGAAGTATATGGAGCACTGTAGTGAAGTTAGCTACAGTTGGAACACTAACATTCATAGCAGGTGCTGTTTGGATGACATTTGGTAAGTAAGGCATAAACAATGATTAATCAATTTAAAAATCCTACATTCGGTGGTTTCAAACCAAACGCAATGCAACGTATTGCAGGAACATTAGGTTATACAGGAGAGATGTCTGGGTTTAATTCTTACCTAGAGCAAAACCCTGATAAGAAAAATCAAATGGAACAGTTTAAACAAGCAGCTATGATGATGGCTAAAGGTGGTTCAGTAGGTAAATATCAAACTGGTGGTATTGTTATAGACGGTAATAAAAATCCTGTTTTAGACGGTAATAAAAATCCTGTAAAAAATCCTTCATTTGATGATCCTAACTTTCAAGGTGATAGCTCACCTGATTATAATTCAAAAGATTCTAACACTACTAAATTACCTATAGATAAACCAGAGGGTGTAGACACTATTGTAGGTGGTCCTGCAATACCACCACCATCATACGGTGGACCACCTTTAATGCCACCAGACAGGCCAATTACATTACCTGTAATGCCCGATCTTGGCGGTTATGATCCAACTAAAGGTATGCCAGAAGCATTACCAGAACCTGACTTTAAAGATGTTCCAGGGTATATATTACCTGACTATGCTGAAGGACCATTAAAAGATATTGTTATGGGTGGTGCTGATCTTAGTAATATTAAAGTAGAAGGTAATACGGTAACATTTTCTGATGGTAAAACAATACAAGCACAAACACCTGAACAAGCTCAGATGATTGTAGATGCTGCAACTAAATATAAAATAGAAGTACAAGACCCACATAAATTAAAAGAAGATGCATATCGTAGCTACATTACAAACCAAATTGGTAGTGGTGTAACTGGTGATATTGAAAATATTGATCAGGTTTATGCAGATACAACTGCTTTATATGAACAACAAAACATAGAATTGCAAAGATTACAGGCACAAGCTGCAGCTAATCCTGATGATCCATATTTAAAAGAACTTGTAGAAGCTAAAGGTAAAGAGGTATCAGATACCTATGGAAAACTGCAACAAATAACACCACTATATCAGTCTCGCCAAAAAACTATATCAGATGTAATGACTGAACGTGCAACTGATCCTACATTACCTGAAGGTGCAAAAGTAGATGCAGCATTAATAGGTGAAGCTACAGAAGGACAGCTTATTGAGGCAGGTAGTGGTCAGGTATCTGGTGACAGTGGTGTAGGTGCAGTAGCACAAGCTGATACATACCTTGCACAAAATGTACAACAACCTAATACTGCTATATATGAAGCAGATGTACGTGCAGATCAAGTAACTGCACAGACACAAGCACTAAATGCAGCACAGACAGACGAAGACGATGCTCGTGCTAGAGTTGCTGCAGCTTCTGCTACAGCAAGTATGGTTGGTGATCTTAATGCTGCTCAAGGCACTGCAACTCTCATGGAGAATGAAGTACAACGTGAGATACAAGATGGTGAATTGGTATCTGGTGCATCAACAGATGCAACCAAAGCAGCTAAGTTTACTGAACAAGTAGAAGCAGCAACTGCCACACCTTCAGAGAAAGCAACAGTACAGGGTCAGCTAGTTGGCCTCATGGAACAGTTTGAGGGTACAACACCACCTGCATGGGCTTCAGGGGCTGTACGTTTAGCTAATCAACAGATGGCTGCACGTGGACTTGGTGCATCTAGCATGGCAGGTCAGGCCATTATACAGGCAGCTATGGAGAGTGCACTACCAATTGCACAGGCAGATGCTTCTACACAGGCAAGCTTTGAAGCACAGAATTTATCTAATGTTCAAGCACGTAGAATGCTTGCAGCAGAACAACGTGCACAGTTTTTAGGTCAAGAGTTTGATCAAGACTTTCAGTCTCGTGTACTAAATGCAGGTAAGGTTAGTGATGTAGCTAACATGAACTTTACTGCAGACCAACAAATACAATTAGAAAATGCACGTATGGTACAAACAATGAACCTAGAAAACTTGTCTAATCGTCAGGGTATGGTTCTTGCAGAGGCATCTGCACTAGCTAACTTAGACATGGGTAATTTAAATAATCGCCAACAAACGTCTGTACAAAATGCTCAAAACTTTTTGCAGATGGACATGGCTAATTTATCTAATGAACAACAAGTTGAAGTATTTAAGTCACAACAAATTATACAGTCAATGCTTACAGATCAAGCAGCAGTAAATGCTTCACGTCAGTTTAATGCTACGTCAGAAAATCAAGCTAATCAGTTCTATGATAACTTAAACTCAACTATTAATACGTTTAATGCTGAACAATCTAATGTACAAGAACGTGCTAATGCAAATATGATTAATACCGCAAATCAATTTAATGCAGAAATGAAAAATCAACGTGAACAATTTAATGCTCAGAACCAACTAGTAGTAGATCAATCTAATGCTACATGGCGTAGAGAAATCGCAACACAAGATACTGCAGCTACTAATCGTGCAAATGAATTAAATGCCATAAACACACTTGATGTATCTAATACTGCTTACAATAACATGTGGCAGCTATACGGTGATCAGATGGAATGGGCATGGACAAGTGCAGAAAACCAACAGGATCGTATAAACGAACTAGCACAAGAACAGCTATCAGTTGAAGAACGTAAGCTAATGATTGACGCAGAGTCATCTAGATCATTTGGTAATCTTGTAAGTAATTTATTATTTAGTGATTTAAGTAACACATTTGCAGGAAGTTTTTTTAGTGGTTTAGGGTAAGGAAAGAATATGATTAATTTATATACTGCTGCAGCAAAAGGATACTCAAAAGCTGTACGTGATTTAGAAAAACAAAATAAACCAAAAGTAGAACCACAAAAAACTGGTGGTTTATTAGCACGTGATATGTCACGTATGCCTAAACAACAAGAAGGTAGCAATAAAGAACCATATGATATGGTGCTAGATGCAATGAAACAAATTCGTGAATATAGGAGTAAACTTTAATGTCACAAAATTATCGTAAGAGTTTTAATGCTCCTATTCCTGG
>Ga0098038_1000780_pt1 | contig 13870 bp, 13 predicted proteins | sample 5B_taG_FD_75051 | JGI IMG/M metagenome (GOLD analysis project Ga0098038, IMG submission 75051) | Marine viral communities from the Subarctic Pacific Ocean - 5B_ETSP_OMZ_AT15132_CsCl metaG | ecosystem: Environmental > Aquatic > Marine > Oceanic | place: Pacific Ocean | collected 2015-01-08 | reverse complement strand
TTTGTATACACAAGCCCTTTGGGGCGACAATGGTAGTACAATTACTATGGACAGGAATTTCACTGTCAGTAAAACCGGATCTTATCAGTATTACGTTGGTTATTACATACAAGGCAGTGGGACAGCCAGTATTACTATGTACGCAAACGGTAGCTCAGTTAGATCACACAGCCTAGCTGTGGGGTATAACACCACTACTTCAGCCGTTAATACACTTTCTTTGAGTGCGGGGCAGGTTATACGGTTTACTGGAAGCGCCCCATCTTCTGGCTGGGCAGTGATCTATGTTTATGTGGGCGGAAGTTCGTACAACAACTCTTCCATCACTACAGCCGTTAACTCAGGCATTCCGACATCTGGTGCTTTAGACATATCTGATTTTTATGGCGGGAGAAAAACATAATGCCGCTAACAAAATTACAATTCAGACCCGGTATTGTTCAGGATCTTACATCTTATGCTAACGAAGGTGGCTGGCGTGATGGTGATAAAGTGCGCTTTCGTTTGGGTTACCCTGAAAAAATAGGTGGTTGGGCTAAGTATACCAGTTCAACTTTCTTAGGCTCTTGTCGCGCTTTACATAACTGGATTGCTTTGGACGGTTCTAATTATCTGGGTTTAGGAACAAACTTAAAATATTATGTTGAAGAAGGTGGCACATACAATGACATAACCCCTATCCGCACCGGCTCTCCTACCAGCGCAGGGGTTATTACGTTTAGTGCTGTAACATCAGCGCCATTCTCTAGTACAATCACCGTAACACACACCAACCACGGTGCGGTATCTGGGGACTTTGTTACTTTTTCTAGTGTAGCCAGCCTTGGCGGCAACATGAACGCCAATGTTTTAAATCAAGAATACAGCATTAATCAGGTGATAAGTGCTAGTTCCTATGAGATTACAGCCAAAGATCTCCTTGGAGCTACGGTGACATCCAATGGTTCTGACACAGGTAATGGTGGCAGCAATACAGTAGGAAATTATCAAATTAACACAGGTCTAAACTCTACAGTTGGTGGCACAGGATGGGGTGCAGGTTTGTTTGGAGGTAGAACTTCAGGGCCTTTGCAAACTCTGTTAAACGAAGGCGGCACCCTTTCGGCAAGTGACACCACAATTACTGTAACCAGCACCACGGGCATTGTGGCTACTGACATTGTTATGATTGATAACGAGTTAATACTTGTTGGTGGCATTTCCAGCAATGATTTAACTGGTTGCACAAGAGGCCACTCCGGCACCACAGCAGCTACACACACTGACGGTAGTTTGGTTATCTTAGCCAAAGGCAACGCTGATGCGGCTGATGATTTCTTCGGATGGGGCGTTGCAGCTTCTGGCGGACTGACAACAACGACTCAAATAAGATTGTGGTCGCACGACAATTTCGGGGAAGATCTCCTTATAAATCCTCGTGACTCGGGTGTGTTTTACTGGGATAAGTCAACTGGGACAAACGCTAGAGCCGTAGAACTATCTACGACATCTGGCACCAAGAGAAGCGTCCCCACTATCTGCAAGCAGGTTATGGTATCAGACAGGGATCGTCACGTTCTTGCTTTTGGGGCTGATGGGTTAGGTAGCTCAACAGACACTCAAGGTAACGGAGTGCAAGACCCATTATTAATACGTTTTTCTAGCCAAGAAAGTCCAATAGATTGGTTTCCCACTTCTTCCAACACTGCTGGGGATTTACGCCTTGGTTCTGGGTCTACCTTTGTAAAAGCTATTGAAACTAAACGTGAAATCCTAGTGTGGACAGATACCGCTCTAACATCTATGCGTTTTATTGGCCCTCCATTTACCTTTGGTTTGCAGCAACTTGCCTCCAACATAACTATTGCTGGGCCAAATGCCGCTGTTGCCACAGAGGATTTTGTGTTCTGGATGGGTGACGACAACTTTTATGTCTACGCTGGTCAAACAAAGCAATTACAATGCACTGTTAAGGATAAAGTGTTTAACGACATTAATCTGGATCAGAACGACAAGATATATGGCGGGGTAAACTCTGAGTTTAGTGAGGTGTTCTGGTTTTACGCATCAGCCAGTTCACAATCTAATGACAGATATGTAGTGTACAATTACTTGGACAAAATATGGTATTATGGAAATCTTAGCAGAACAGCGTGGCTGGATCGCGGAACCAGACCATTCCCAATAGCCACAGACAACAATGGCTACTTGTACAACCAAGAGTTTGGTCATGATGACGATGGGGCGGCTATGGATTCTTATATAGAGTCAGCAGTGATGGATATTGGTGATGGAGATAGATTTACCTTTATAGACAAAGTGATACCAGATTTAAGTTTTTCTGGCTCAACAGCCATATCTACGCCTCAAGCCACATTTACAATAAAATCCAGAGATAACCCTGGAGAAGATTTTTCCAGTACAGGTTCTGGCACAGCAGTTAGAACACAAACCGTACCTGTAGAAGAATACACGCAACAGCTTTACTTGAGGTCAAGAGGTCGTTCCTTTGCTATGCGGGTTCAATCCGCTGCTGTTGGGTCAAAATGGAGACTAGGAAGCCCACGGGTTAATCTGCGTCAGGATGGGAGGCGCTAATGTCTAGCAATCAAGTCCCACCACCAAGACTGCCGGAAGCTCCAGAGGAGTACAGCGTAAGCTATATGTCTGATTTAATAAGGGCTTTGGAGATATTTATTGAGCAGGAACGCAACCCCGGAGGCATTCGTGCCTCTACTGCTACTTTAACAGGATTGCCTACAAGTGCATCTGGCCTTGAGGTTGGTTCTTTGTATAATGACTCAGGAACAGTGAAGATAGTGACATAATAAGATTTTTCTGTATAATTGTTCGTGTTTAGTAAGGATTTAAACTATGGGTTTTTTAGATGATCTAGCCAAAATAGCTCTACCTGCTGTAGCTGGTAGCTTTTTAGGGCCTGCTGCCGCCCCTTTATTTGGCAGTTCAATGAGTCCTGCCATACAAAATGCCCTGCTATCAGGAGGCATTGGCCTGCTTACTGGTCAAAAACCTAAAGACGCTCTAAAATCGGCATTGTTAGGCGGAATAGGATCTACCATGTTTGGCGGAGCTGGAAAAATAGCTGATCAGGGAACAACTGCTATGTCTCCTGACTTAATGGCAAGTGGACAAAATGCTCAAATGATGGGTAATTCTACTTTAGATGCCGCTAAAAAGGCAGCAGCAGCTTCAGGAGGCACAGGCTCAAGTCAATCAGTTGAAGCAATCAAGCCCAAAACCATGTCCGCTGAGTTATTGCAGGGTCTTGGTATGGCTGACGACAATTTGTTATACAAAGTTTTAAACACACAGCTTGGCGAAGGCGCAGCCGCAGGTTTAATTGCGGAACTTTTAGCAAGCGGTGATAAAGAAGACACAAGAACAGCATTTGAAAAACGTCCATATGCTGGTGGTTTGCAATATGGTAAGCTTGGTGGCATAAATTACAATCAAGGTGGTTTAGTCCAGTATTTTAACCAAGGCGGTGCGATGGATAATTATCCAGAGAATCCTCCTAGAAGAGATGGACCTATTAATCCATATGAAGGATCTGGAACCAAAGACGATGTGCCAGCATTATTAACGGCTGGCGAGTTTGTAATGACCCGTGACGCTGTTGAAGGCGCGGGTGGAGGTGACGTAAGTAGAGGTCTTAACCGAATGTACAGTATGATGGATAAATTTGAGGGGATGGCATAATGTCTACACAAACAGTAGAACAAATACAACGTCTAGCTCCCTATCTTGAAGGGTTAGAAAAACGCCTCCTTGGAACAGCATTTGGTGAGTTTGACTCATCTGGCGGTCAAACTTCACAAGGTCTTCTCGACACCCCCATTGCTTTACCGCAACAACAAGTTGCTGGGCTTGACCCCCTACAACAGCAAGCCCTTAACATGGCTCCGGGTATGGTTGGCTCTTACGCTCCATTTATGCTGGGTGCTTCAGGGCAAACGCTAGGTGGGCAGGCGGCTCTTTCTGCTGGCCTTGGTTCTTTAATGAATTTGCCAGCTACGGCTCAACAATACATGAACCCATATCAGAGCAATGTTATTAATGAAATAAATCGTCAAGCGGCTATCGAACAGAACAAACTAGCAGGTTCGGCTGTTGGCGCAGGGGCTTTCGGTGGCTCTCGTCAAGGTGTGCAGGCTGCTGAGTCAGAAGGCCGTAGACTAGCCGCTGTAGGAGAAGCGCAGCGTAAAGGCTATCAAGATGCAATGAATACTGCACAAAAATCCGCTCAACTTATGGGTGGAATTGGACAAGCATATGGGCAATTGGCTGGTACAACAGCCGATATTGGTCGTGTGCAGTCAGAACTTGGCAGGGCTGATCTTGGTATGCTTACACAGCTAGGTGATATTGGTCGAAATCTCCAGTCACAACAGCTTGAAGCTCAAAGACAAAATCAATTAGCAGCGGCACAAGAGCCATTTACACGCCTTGAAATGGGACAGTCCTTGTTAAAAGGCATGCCTAGTGCTGGTTTATCGTCTACATTTAAATCAGCCACAACTCCGGCAACCAATCCTTTCTTGGCAGGTGTGGGCGCGTATACTGCCTTGCAGGGCATCAAGCCAACTGGCAGCGCATAGGAGAGCTTAGATGGCTATTGGAGATCCACTTAACGCTGGAATAGGTGTTTACAATCCAAACAAAAACAACTTTGCAAAGCCACCACCGCGAGGCGGAGGGTTGCTTGGCTCCGGCGGACTAAATATTAAGACTGTTCCCGGTCAAAGCAAAATGGATGCTTTAAACGCTATGCGTGAAAGATTAGGTATGCTTCCGCTATCTGAAAATTCTTCCCCTGCATTTTCTATTGCTCCTACAGGCATGACAAAGAGCCAAGCAAAGCAGCAACAGATGACTATTGGTGACTATGACATTGGTAGAAAATTAGCTGCGTTAAACAGGCCAAACACAATGACGCAAGTGACTTCTGCGTTGCAAGATGATCCTGGTGATGTTTTTGATGGGTCAATTGGTGATTTTGACATAACTGCTAGTCCTCTTGATATTGAAACGTATCAATCAACAGTAAGAGATCCGAACCTAGATGTTGACATTGGAGCCGCTGGTCTTGGCGTAGAGCCTCCTGCTGGCACTGAAGGATCTACTCCGTCCACAGCAACCACTGGATCAAAAAGACCAGATGAGTCTGAAGCAGAGTTTAACGCCAGAATTGAACGTGAAGAGCGTGGGATCTTCGATGGCACATCTACGACTAGCACAACCACTGGTGGTGGAACGACAACTGGTGGCGGCAAAAGCGGTGAGCAAATAAACAAAGATCTATATCAAGGACTTTTAGATCAATCTTTAAAGTCTTACAATGAAGCCGTAGGTATGGCTCCTCCTAAAGCTCAAACAATGCAGCAATATAAAGACGAGTTTTCAAAAGCTACTGGCATTGATATATCTGGAGATCCAGACAACAAAGCCGCGCTTACAGCGTTTGGCTTGGCTCTCATGCAAAACAAAGCTGGTAAAGGCTTTAATGTTGGCAATATGTTGAGTGCGGTTGGCGCAGCAGGTGAAAAAGCTCTGCCTCTCATGGAGCAAGCCAGAAGGGAAGCTCGTGAGGCACAGGTTGCTGCTGGTAAATACGCTCTGACTGAAGGTAAAACAGCCACTGCAACTCGTCAAAAGTTCTTAGTTGATCAGGCTAAATATCTTAGAGATCGCCGTGACACAATTCTTGGCGCTCAAGTTACTAGAATTAATCAAATTGAAGATCGTGAAGATAAGCAAGAGGCGGCGGCTGCCTTGGCATCAGCTAAAACTAGATATGACACTGCTGTAAAAGAGATTGAATGGAGACAAGACGCAGAAAAAGCTATTGCAGAAGGCAAAGAAATAAAAAGCATGCTTAAACAAGAGCCAATCAGCGGTAATAAGCAGTATATAATACATAAAGGCATGCCCAAAGCTGGAGGACAGCTTGTGTTAACTGATGCTCAAAATGATGCTAAAAAGTTTGGTCGCGGATATGGCAATATATTGGAAGCTCAAAACACCATTGATAATAGTGTTAGAATTTTAAGAGAGATTGAATCAAGCCCAATAGGATCAACCGCTGAATCACTTGTTGAAAGCGCACAATCACTATTTAAATCCTTAGTTCCGCAAAATCCTAATGACAAGATATTTGAAGATGTAGCAATATATAACACAGACGGTTCTATTACTTTAAAACAGGGGATTTCAAAAGAGGCTCTTTTGGAATCTATGAGAAACGGAATCATTAGTGAGTATAAAAGATTTCTTACTCAAGAGACTGGTAATGGAATATCAGAGGGCGATGTTGAAAGAATAAATCAACTTTTAGGAAAGCCCGGAGCATTCAAAAATATAGCAGAAGCTATCGCTGGCCTTCAAGAAGCTCGCGGTATTTTTGACAACTCAAGATTAGAATTTGAAGATTCCCTTGCTCAATTTACAGACAGAAATAATTACGATAGCGATGAAGCGTTTAAGTTAGGGTCTTCCGCTGCACAGCAAGGAATTTTTTATGGTATCGGAAACAGGGGCGATAATTATCAGGCAATAGACTTTAGTAAATTGCCTATAGATGATGCTAGTGGTTTACCTGTTTTTGATTTAACCAAATAAGGAATTATTATGGGTGAAATCCTAATTCAATCCCCCAGCGGTCCTTTTAAAGTAAAAATAGCTGGTGACTCTCCTACGGGTGATGAGCAAATAAAAATTGCTAATATTATTCGTGGGCAAAGACAATCTTCTGCTGAACCTCAGTTGACTGCTTCTACAAGTTCTGGACAAGAACAATTGTTTGACACATCATCTGGCATTAAAGACGCTAAATTAAGAGCTTTATTATCCACTGCCGAAACAGCAGGGGAGGAAGAAGCACAACTTCAAAAGCTTTATGGGCTTGGCGAAGGTGACTACACTCGTGATAATCGCGGTAGATTAGCCATAACCAAACAAGGTGGCACAAAGCTTGGCATGGATCTTGAGAAAGACACTCTTGTTGATGAAGAGGGGTTCTCTCGCTACGACTTTGCTGATTTAGCTGGAATAGTGCCAGACATTGCTGGTGGTGTTGGCGGTACAATTGGTGGCGCAGCTTTAGGCACAGCTTTACTTCCGGGTATAGGTACGTTCATTGGTGGTGTTCTTGGCGCTGGCTTTGGAACCGCTGCCGCTGGTGGTGTTGAAGAGGGCGTTGAAGCTCTTGCTGGAGTGTCGAGGCAGACCGCTGGCGAAATAGCTACTGATCTTAAAAACGATTTTCTTATTGGTGCTGGCTCTGAATTGTTCATTGGCGGCGCAATCAGAATTGTCGCGCCTTTCTTCAGGGGTATGAGAGGCAGAAAATTAGAAGGACAAGACCTTGAGACTGCTGGCATTTCACTAACGCCTATTGAAGAAGGTGGTTTTGGAATACAACCCGCTTTAGGTAATGTTGGTGGATCTAGTCTTCTTGCTAGACAGCAGGCGATGGGCGAAAAAGTTGCTGGCGGAGCAACAAAAAGATTGCGTACTAATTTTAAGAATATGCAAACTGCCATTGGAAGATACAAGCAAGCAGTGGGGGCTGATTCCAGTGCGCCAATATCTGCATCGTCTGCTGAAGAAGCAGGAGAGGCTATTATTTCCTCAGTTAAGAGTCAAAGTGATAAAATACGTTTTGCTGAAGAGGCCGCAAAAAAATCTGTGTTAGAAGAGTTTGATGCTTTAGCTCAAGGATTGGGGGCAACGGCAATAAAAAATCAAAATTTAGATCAATCAATTTTTAAAGATCTTACAGTTGCATTAAAAAACTTTGATGATTTAAATGCTACTAAATTTGGATCAATTGATGCCGTAATTAAAAATGCTGTTGGCGATACTCCAATTGTGATTACTGGAGGACCGAAAGGACTAAAAGAACACGCAAAAAAATTACAAGAAAGATATAAAGCCGCTATTGCAGCAGGTGGAGTATCTCAAAAAACAGCTTCTGAAGCCGTTGCTGCTTCTGCTATAATTGATGGTTTTCAGGCACTTCCCAACAAAGCTTCATTTACACAATTATATAATTTGCGTAGAGAACTTTTTGACGCAAGCTTTACATTTAAAGGAAGGGGTGGTGGCGCTCAACTAGATGAAGCTGTTAATCTTTTAGATAACATAATGTCAAAAGAAACTATTGAACAAGGAATTAAAGGATTAGATATTGACGCTCAAAGCTACAATCTTCTTATGAAAGCGGCTGATGAACTTCCTGCTGCTAGAGGATTTTACAGAGATGGCAAGACAGCAATAGAAAACATGCAAGCAGCAGCCAGTCTTTCAGGACTTTCTGAAGCTGTTCAAACTGGTACAATTTTGCCAAAAACTGATTTCCTAAAGAACATTGTTGTAAATGGTAAGCCAGAAGCTTTAACAAGAACTTTAAAAGTCATAAAAATGAATGCTTTAAAAGGTCAAGACGGTAAGGCTATGGCTGAAGCATTTAGAAAAAAACTATCTTCTGAATGGCTTGCTGACGCAGTTGCCAAAACCACATCAAAAGGAACTGATCCATTGGCTTTTAAAGGATCTTCCTTCTCACAAGCGATTGATGATTTAGGCTCGACTGGCAAAGTGTTGTTTGGTGATAGCTATGATGATGTTGTAAAACTTGCTGATGAAATTAGATTAACAACAATACCGGGCAAAACAAGTACAGTTGACGTTGATGCTGCTCTTACAACTTTAGGAGCTAATAACGCTCCTATTCCATTGGTAGAGGCGTTAGAAGGTATAGCATCGGCTCAAAAACAAGCATTGGAATTTAATCAAAGCAGATTACTAAAATCTATTGCTAACAATGAAGCTATGCCAGCAAAAGAAGCCGCGCAATATATTGCGGCTCCCGGTGCAAAAACGGCTGATATAGTTAAAGTAATGAATTATTTAGATCCTGCCGCACAACAGCAGGTTAGACAATTCTATCTCTCCAACCTTTTAGACGATTTTGGATCTGATGCTTTAATTAAAGGAGATGCGTTAAAAAAGTTCGCTAATTCTTTACTCAGAGCGTCAGAGGGTGGAAAACTTCAAGCTGTATTTGGTAAAGAAATGGGCGATGATGTAGCCCAATTTGGTCGTGTGCTGGAGCTTAACGCAAGAACCGTTGCTGGCGGTGATCTGGTCGCAGCTAATATCGCAGCCAATCCATTAGAAAACATTATGGATATTCTTAGACTGTCAGTAACAGGTAATCTTTTAACGCATGCTCCAATATACAAGCGCATCTTAAAAGATTACAACGCTTTAAAAAGCGGGTTGTCTCCAAAAGAAAGATCAGCCGCACTGGGTAAAATAATAGGCTCTGCTTTAACACAAGCTCCGGGTCAAGCTTTGCAAGAAGGCGCTCGTGAGGCGGAAAAACAAATTCGTGCCGTAGCTGACAATACAGGATTAACCGAACAATTGTCCGCAATCCAAAGCCAGATGACTCCACCAAACGCAGCATCTAGTCTTGGGGGCATAAACGTAACACAACCAACAGTTCCAACAGGAACCAGTACAATTCGACAACAGGCAGCAGCGAACCCCGGTGTAGCTCAAACCTTGGGCATTAGAGGCCCAACGGCAGGTCTGTTAGGAACAGGAAACCCATAAGATGAACAAAGATAGATTACGCGAAGAAATAGCCGAGGATGAGGGCTGCAAATACGAGGTGTATTTGGATCATTTAGCACTGCCAACCTGTGGTGTGGGTCACTTGATCACTGAGCATGACGAAGAATATGGCAAACCAGTCGGCACTGTCGTTGAGCAGGAACGAGTTAGAAACTTATTTTCTTTAGACATTGCTGTAACGATTGACGAGTGCAAAGTATTGTACCCAGACTTTGATGACTTTGACGAAGAGCTACAACATATATTGTGCAACATGATGTTCAATATGGGTCGGCCTCGACTGTCAAAATTCGTTGGTATGAAAGCTGGAGTTGATGCTCGTGATTTCAACGAAGCAGCCGACCAGATGGTAGATTCCAGGTGGTACACGCAAGTCCCCAACCGAGCTAGACGTTTGGTAGATCGGATGAGGGCGCTTGCTGACTAACCGTTTTGTGGTTTGATATTTGTAATTTGCATACGTTGCAGATTGCTATGTCTTTACTATAGTCCACTGCGCTTCTGCACTTAGGGCATTGCCCTGCTTCTATAAGCCTCTGCATTTGGCCTTTTTCATTCATGCGGCTGAACCTATGCCAGCGTTCACTTCATTGGGGTAACGCTCTCGGTAAGAATCAAAAACAAGTTTTGAAATCTGTTGTGATACTTTGCGGTGGTCTTCTGTAGCCAGCTTCACAAGCTTTTTATGTGTGGCAAGGTCAACAGCAACTGACTTGTATTGTTTCGTATCAGTCATTATAATACTCCCATGAATTAACAACTATGGGCATATATTAGCATGTATAACTACAAACGCAAAGCGAACAAATTCGGTGCAAAGAAAACAACCTTTATGGGCATTAAGTTTGACTCCAAGTGGGAAGCAGAGCGATGGGGCGAGTTAACTTCTATGGAAAAGGCTGGTTATATAACAGACTTGCAAAGGCAAATCCCTTACGAAATTGTGGTCAACGATCAGAAAATTTGCAAATATATAGCTGACTTCAAATATAATAAGGTAGATGATTACGGTAGTCTTGAAGAAGTTGTTGAGGATGCCAAGGGCGTGGAAACCGCTGAATTTAAACTCAAAAAGAAACTCATGAAAGCCGTTCATGGAGTTGAGATTTACCTGTCAAAGAAAAATAATAACAATTTTCTCAAAATCCCCTTGACTTGAAAAGATTGCATGCCTATCTTCCAGTTATGTTTAGCGACATTAAGTGAAGGAGACAGCAATGAACGCTATTAATCTGCATAATGATCTGACCGCTTTGTTTGACAAGCGTGAAGATCTTAAATCTAAAATTGATGATCTGCAAAAAGAATTGAAGATCGTTAATAACTCCCTCAAAGATCAGTTTGAAGAGACTGCCAAGATGCAACTTGCTCAAGATGGCAAGGATTTTGGTCAGACTACAATGAACAATGGTGACTTCAAAGTTACTGTTGATTTCCGCAAACGTGTGATTTGGGATGAGAATATTCTGTTGCGCGTTTTGAACTCTTTGGATCAAGACACTGCAAAGCATTTGGCTACGGTCAAATACACTGTAGCTGAAGCAAAGTTTCAGAATGCTACACCAGATCTGAAAGCAGCATTATCAGAGGCTCGTACTGTAGAGTTGCAAGGTGTGTCTGTTGATATGAAAAGAAGGGAGGAAAGTTAATGCTAAAAATAATTAGCGCAGAAGAAAGGCTTGCCGAGAAACGTGGTCACAAAATTGTGATTGGCGGCAAGTCAGGAGTGGGGAAGACTTCACTGGTGCGTACCTTGGACATGAGCAAAACATTGTTCATGGACTTGGAGGCTGGTGATGCCGCCATTGAAGGGTGTAAGGTTGATGTAATCAGGCCGCGTACTTGGCAGGAGTGCAGAGACTTTGCATGCTTCCTTGGTGGGGGCAACCCCGCATTGAGCGAGGACTCACCGTATAGCATGGCGCACTATGAGTATGTGTGTCAGACGTATGGTGATCCAGATACTCTGTTGAGCAAATACGATACAGTCTTTATTGACAGTATTACTGTAGCTGGTCGGCTTTGCTTTTCGCATAATCAAAACTCACCAGAGGCTAGATCAGATCGAACAGGCAAGCTAGACACTCGTGCAGTGTATGGAGCGCAGGGTCGTGAGATGATGGCATGGCTGACACACCTTCAGCATATCCGTGAGAAGAACGTGATCTTTGTAGGCATCCTTGATGAAAAGACGGATGACTATGGACGCATCACTTACGACTTGCAGATTGAGGGTGCAAAAACTGGGCGTGAGTTGCCCGGAATTGTGGACGAATTAATCACAATGACAACACTCACCGCTGATGACGGCACGTTATTTAGAGCCTTTGTCTGCGACACACTAAACCAGTGGGGCTACCCTGCTAAAGATAGAAGCGGCAGACTTGACGCTGTTGAAGAGCCGCATCTTGGTAAGTTGCTTGAAAAAATGTCTGGCCCAAGGCCAGAGGCAATGAACTTTGTAAACCCAAAAACGGTCAATAATAAAGAAGAGGAAAACGTAGATGCTTGACCTAAACAACGTACCACCAATGGAAGGTGGAAGTGGAGACTTTGAACTTATGCCTGATGGAACTGTAGTAAGCGGTATCATTAAGCTTGAAGGTGGCGACACTGAGATACCAGAGTATGGTGCTGGCACTTACTTCAAGCAATCTCAAACCACTAGCGCAAAATGGTTGCCGATTGAGTTGACTATTGTCGGTGGCAGCTTTGACAAGCGCAAGGTCTGGCAGAACATCTTTGTTGATGGCGATGCCAAAGACGAGAATGGCATGTCAAAGGCCAAGAAGATCGGCTTGAATACTATCAAGCAGATGGTTGATAGTGGTTTTGGTATATCACCAAAGGATGAGAGTGAAGACGCCAGGGCAAAACGTGCGTCTATCCAAGGCATCCATATGATCAATGGTATGACAATCTCCTGCACTTTGGGCATTGAGAAAGGTCGTGATGGTTATCCTGATCGTAATAAGATCAAGACAGTCTTGACACCAGACTCTCCAAATTATATCCAGAGTACAGGACAGGCTGCACCTGTCGCGCAAGCGCCAGTTGCACAAGCACCAGTGGCTCAACCCCAACAAACTGTACAAGCGGGGGTAGCACCATCATGGGCGCGTTAGAGACACTGTGGCAATTTATTAGCGGCAAACCTTCACAGGTCGCTAAATCCAGTACGGGGGGCGCTGGAGCCGTAAAGCCCCCCATTCTCGACACTAAGTTTGAAGATGGTGTTCCACCATACACAACTCATTCCGTTGATGATGTTCCTAGCTTTTGTCGGAAAAGTTTTAAAATGATTTCTCGCAAGAAGGGAGCAACAATTGACGAAATACACACGGTTGTCGGTAAAAAAAGGGACTCTATTTATAATCATGTCTACATGATTAAGCAGTCTGGTTATAATGTTGTGAAAACTTACGAAAAATCGTCAGGTACTCACAGATATAGACTAGGCTAGTACGATGATCCTCCGTGAGTATCAGAAAGTCGCTGTAAACGATGCTTCTGATGCACTGGATAAGCACGGTAACACTTTAGTCGTTGCACCAACCGGGGCTGGAAAGACAATCATGCTTTCTGCCTTGGTTGGCAAACGTCACAAAGGTTCACAAAATGTGCTTGTGCTACAGCATCGTGATGAGCTTGTTTCACAGAACTCCAATAAATTTCACCTTGTAAATCCGTCTTTGAAGACCAGTGAAGTAAACGCTGCATCTAAGGATTGGTCAGGTGACGCTGTATTTGCAATGGTGCAAACGCTTTGCCGTGAGAAAAACTTGGACAATATGCCCAAAGTTGATCTGATTGTGGTTGACGAAGCGCACCATACCATTGCGGATACATATCAACGCATCATTAACGCCGCAAAGAAGGCCAATGAGGGGGTTCAAATCGTTGGCTTTACCGCTACCCCCAATAGAGGCGATAAGAAGGGCTTACGGGACGTATTTACGAACTGTAGCCATCAGATAGAAATTTCCACGTTAATTCGTGAAGGGTTCCTCGTACCGCCAAAGACATTCGTAATTGATGTTGGTGTGCGAGATGAACTGCGTCAGGTACGCAAAACTATATCCGATTTTGACATGGCTCAAGTTGAGCGGATTATGAACCGCCGCGCTATTAACAAGCGTGTAGTTGAAGAATGGGACGATAAAGCTGGTGAGCGTCAGACGATTGTATTCTGCTCGACTGTGCAGCATGCCGAAGATCTATGCGAAGA
>Ga0098038_1000777_pt1 | contig 13931 bp, 2 predicted proteins | sample 5B_taG_FD_75051 | JGI IMG/M metagenome (GOLD analysis project Ga0098038, IMG submission 75051) | Marine viral communities from the Subarctic Pacific Ocean - 5B_ETSP_OMZ_AT15132_CsCl metaG | ecosystem: Environmental > Aquatic > Marine > Oceanic | place: Pacific Ocean | collected 2015-01-08 | reverse complement strand
TTGAGCTAATAAAAATTTATGAGGACCATCTGCTATATAAGCAAAAGTTTCAAGAGCAGCTCTTTGTGATTGTAAAAATTTTATTTCTTTAGGTGTAAGATCGCTTTTATTTTTTCCAATAATTTGTTCAAAGTCTAAGTTTGTTTTTAAACCTGCATCTAGATCTTTAGTATTAAGCTTAGAAGCTGATATATCTAATTTAGTAAATCTATCTTGCATTTGTTTAACGAACCTGGTTGTAGTAGTAAAACCTTTTCCATCATCAAATAATTCTGGACGTAAACTTTGCGTTTTAGTAAGCGATAATAAAACAGGCTGATTAACAATCATTAATCCTCTTGTTTGTCCTGCACCTAGCGCTATAAAATGTGTTAAAAAGTTTGTCATTTCTGCAGTTAAGTTTACTTGCGGCGCAAGACCTAACTTAACGTTATCTACAAACAATGTAATAACAGATGACATAGAGTCAAACTTACTTCTTGTATTCCTTTTTAACTTTAGAGTATCTAAATCTACATCGTCTTCATATATTTTTCCATACCTTGTGTATTTAAAACCGTCTATTGTTACACCTCCTGTTATTGTTTGTTTATTTTGTGTTAATAAAGAAAAAACACTGTTAGAGTTAGCTGATATTCCTACGTTTCTAGCTCCTATTTTATTTTGTACATGATAATCTAACATACCGGTCAAAGTAAAAATAGATTCTTTAAAAGTTTTCTCTCCGTATTTTTTTGTAAACTCTCTTGCAACACCTTCACTAGCAGGTTGGAACATTACTGCTTTAACTTCAGGAGTATTAAACAATTTAAACATATTGTCTAACATATTATTTTGTTCTACTAAAGGATGAGGTACTAAGACAATAGTTCCATCTTCATTATCACCTTGAATTATACCAAGAGTATGTAATGCTTCTACAAGCCCCTGACCAAGAACTTCCTGCGTAAGTTTAACATATTCATTTTTACCCCAAAAAACCATTTGATCTTCAGGAGATAGATTTGATGGAATTCTAACTGTTTTTCCTTCTTCATTTATTGTAGTTGCATATCTATGTATATATAATTTATCTAAATCATAATCGGATCCTGCAAGAGCTGGTAACTCTCTAGGAGTAACAATAGTATCACCATTAGCATCTGGTAAAAATCCTACAACTTTAAGAGGTATCATAGAGTGATGTGCTTGTACCGGTATACGTGTTCCAAATGCTTTTAATAAATCACTTGGGATGTCTTTTATATTTTTATATCTTTCAAGACCAAACATCTTTCTAGATGCTAGTATTTCAGCGTATTCTATATTACCATTTACATCTCTATGTATTGCAAGAGGTTGACCTGTTTGTGGATTTACAACATGTGTACCTGACATAAGAGTAGCTGCATTACCAGTAACTTGACTTCTAACAGCATCTTTATTCATCATATTTACAATAGATGTACGAACTATATTTGATATTAAAGGAGAGTTAAGATTGCCTTTTTCTAAAGTTTCTATTACATTAGCGCTTCTTGTTCCTCTAACTGTTTCTAATATAGCAGCTCTTAATACAGGCTGTAAAATAGGATTAGTTTGAAGTTCTGTAATTACCCCAAAATAAGCATTTTTAGAGTTTGTACTAGCTTCTATTATAGCATCTGCTATAGCTCTAGACTCTGGAGTTGTAGACACAGACCCTATAAGATCATGTAACTGTTTTGCTTGAGTAGCATAAGACTCTATTCCATATTTAGATTTCGTTTCATTAACTACTTGGTTTAACTCATACTCAAGGCTTCCTGTATGTATATTATCTTCGTTAATATCTTGATCTGTATTAAAAAAGTCTACAGAAAGAGCGCTGTCAGATTTTAATTTACTAACACTGTTTGCATATAAATACATTATTTGATTATCATTAAGCTTGTTATATATGTTAAGTAATTGTGGATTACCTGCTTCAGCTTGTTCTTCAGCAAATTGTTTTGTTAAAATAAAATCAGACTTTTTAAAATATCTACCACCATTTTCGGGTTGAAAAGCTATTCCATCAAAACCTACAGTTTTAGTACTGTTTAAATCTAATGCATTTAATTCTTGTGGTGTTGGATATGCATCAGGATCTGTTAAACTTCTTTTTAGTTTTTCATATATAGCTTTTTCTTTTGCAGTTTTAATCAGATTTGTTTCTAGTTCTCTTACAGCTGCCATTTTATCTGTTATGATTGCTTGCGCATCATTTGCGCTAGATTCTTCAACACCAAAAGCATCTTCTGGAGAAAGTATATCATCTGCTATCATTAGATATTTATAGTTAATACTACCTTTTTTAGTACCAGTAGCATTACCTCCCGCTAAACGTTTATTATAATCTGTATCATCTTTATACGCATGATCACCAAAAGCTAATTGTTGGTAGTTAACGCCGATTATAAAATGATTTAAAGTTGTATTACCTATCTTGCTATCAAGATCTCCTATAGAAGGGTTTACTCCTACTTGTAAGTTACCTATTTCTTCTTGCAGTTGTAATTGCTGTATTCTTTCTTTTTGTTTTGAGATCTGTTGTTCTAATGCAGGCTTTATAATTTTAGTTTTAATATCATCTTCTATTCCGTCTAGTGTTTTCCTGCCTTTTAAATACTGAGGAACAGTTATCATTTTACCATCTGGATTAGCTATTTTAAAATCATTTAACATGCTTAAATAAAAGAAATAGTTTTCTCCCGGTTGTTTTGTTTCTTCATTTAGATTACGTTCAAACTCTCTTACAAATAAACTGTTAAATACATCATCAATTGCTAATTGAGTTACTCCATTTTCATAGTATCTTTTCTTTGGTAGTCTTATTGCGTACAAAGATTTTTTATCTGCTACTACAAGAGGTAGATAGTATGCATGATCTGATATTTCACTGTCTCCAAATAAACTATATGATAATAAAAGTCTTTGTTTATCAGTTAAAGTTTTATTAGTAGCAGCAGATTCTACCTCATTTGCATTTGCACCAAATATTACAAGATCTCCTGCCATCTTAACTTCTATACCCGACGTTTTACCTTTTAGTAAGTTATTAGGAAGTTCAATAAATCTATCATTTAATTTACCTTCTTTAATCTTTCTAGTTGTATCTAGTATATAGTTTCTTTGTATATATTTATATTTAGATTTACCCTCTGCGTCTTTATAATTAGGCTCATATGTATAAGGACTAAATAATCCTTCTATAGTAGCTAATTTGTATAAAGCGTCTTTATCACTTATGCTGTTTGGTTTTTTAATATAGCTAGAAAGTTTACCTAAGAATCCTTTCATGCTGTTCATACTATTATACATTAATTCAGGATAAGCATCTCTAAGTACTTGGTCTCCTAATAAGTATCCTGCAGTAGCAGGTGTAATCCTCCAGCCTAGTTCATTAAAAGCACGAATTAATTTATCTACATCTTTGTATGAAGTATCTTCTTCTTGATTTATCAACTCAGTAATCTTATTTATAGCTCTGTTTTTTATTTTAATATCTATACCAGCGCTTTTACTATACCAAGTATCAAGAGTTTGATGAGTAGGACTCGATTTTACAGGGTCTGTGATAGTAGCTCTATTTTTATTAACTAATACTTTTTTATATCCTAGTTCAAACCTGTTCATTGCTTCTATAAAACCTGGTTTTACACTCGGTTTTTCATTTATAGCTTGCAATACTAATTTTACTTGTGGATCATACTTAGCTATAGCTTCTAATCTAACCATTATATTACCAGTATTAAGTTGGTTAGATAGTAACATCATCATATTACCCATTACAAAATGACCATCTAATGCTTTTCTTATTTCTGTAGTACCGTATTTATCAGATTGCCATGTTTTTCTACCAAATATATCTGTAGCTGGGCTAGTTATATTAGATAAGAATGTTTTTATTACAGCAGGTGTACCGTCTAATCCTATTTCAGTAAGATCCATATCCCAATTTTCAGATAGAATATCAGCTTCTTCTTCTACATATTTATATTTTTCTTCTACTTTATTAAATAAAGCAACTTTATCAAAGTTTTCAGATTGTAATATTGTTTTTTGTCTGAAAGAAAAGTCTGCTTTTTCTTCTATTTCTTCTAATTGCTTATCTGTTACTTCCTTCATATTAAGAGGAATAAAAGATTCTACAGTAATACCTTCTACATACATATCAAAAAGAGTTTCTAACACACTGGTTGGATCTTCAAAATAAGAATCTACATACTCTGGTCCATCTTTTAATTGTGCAAACAGCTGTGATTCTAAATCAACTCTTACCCCGTTATTTAATTTGTTTTTCTCTGTATCATAATTTTCTAGTTTGCCTTTAAGTTTTTTCTTAAGTCTTTCTATAGCTTCTTTTCTACTATAAGATTCTTTTTGTTCTTGTTCTGTATCTTCTTCTAATCCTATTATATCACTTGGATCTATTATATCATCAGGAGATATATCTACCACTTCTGGTGGTTTTTGCATTTGAAAGAAATCATCACTCATGTTGAGAATCATAGTAGCATTACCAAAGTTTCTTCCAGGACCTAAACTACTTTGAAAATCAGAAGGAACTACTTCAGATCCATCGTCAGGTATACTCTTTTTAAAACTATTAACAGTTATATTAGGCGCTCCTTTATACTTACTAAGATTATCATTTATAGTATTAATAATAGTATTCAAAGAAGCGTTATTAGGTAATCTTAAGTTTGTTAAACCTTCTATATTTTCATACTCTCCTTCAACTACTCGTTGCGCATGTACACTAAGCTTATATGTATTAGAATTTAAATCAAGATCAGCGTGGACTTTAATAGTATATCCACCTTTTGCTGCTATAAACATATCTAATTTTTTGTTTATATCTTTTACCTCTTGTTTAAAATCTATATCTGTACCTTGCTTTACAAAATTATTAAGTCTAGTAATATCTTTTTTAAGAGTTTTTATTTTATTTTCTACCTCTTTAGGATCGACTGCTGTAGGAAATATTCTAATCCATTGAGCATCTACATTACCTTCATAATTTACTAGCGCAAAATACCTACCTTCAAAATTTTCTCCAGGTAATCTACTCATCATATCTTTAGAAGGTTTATCACCTAAAATAACTTTATTAGTAAAACTATCATATAAAATGTACTCTCCGTTGTAAGTTAACTCACTTCCCATAGCATCTATAGCTAGTCTTGTTGTTATATTATCAGAAAGAGTATTTGGCTTACCAACAACATTAAAAGAAAACATACTGTTATCTATTATTCCAGGGCTAGATTCAGTTGCATTAGGATACATGTCTTCTAGCTTAGTATATATTTTATCTAAAATAATGTAGTTCCTTTGAAACTCTGCAAAAGTATCTTCCGTAAAAGGCTTCCCATTTTTTTCCATGTTATTATTAAAGAACTCTAAAGTCATCTTATCTCCTGGTATTAGCTTTTTATCTAAATCATAAAATCTATTACTAGTTTTTATAACAGCTAAAAATCTTGTAGGATCTCCTTTTTCTTTTCTACCATCTATTACTCTTATATAAGAACCATTCATGTTTATATACATGTTCTTTTCTTTAATAGCAGAATCTTCATTAAACTCTCTAGGAACATTAACAAATTCAAGTTGTATGTTGTTAATCAGGTCTTGGTCTGGGCTATTCAATAAGTCTTGAAACTCCTCTTTTGTTAATGTCCCCATAGTTTCTACATCTGCTGTTTGTAGCCAATAGGTTTTTAAAAAGTTTGCTTTGTGTTTACTTGTATTTTCGTCGAGTGAAGGTGCTAAATAAGGAAACACATCTGGACCTTCGGTCACTTTTATGTTATTACCTTTTTTATCTTTTTGTTTTAAGATATAAACTTTTTTACCTCCTTCTTCTCTAACTTCTAATATCTCCCCGTTCTTTTTATTACCGTATTTTATATGTGAAGGAGGAACTGTTTCTGTTCCTTCTAATGCTACTTGTCTAGAAATTCTATCTTTTCTTTCTTGTTCTATATTTGCTTTATCTAATTTTTCTTGTTTTTTTCTAGTTCTTTTTTCTTCCATGGTCTCGTCAGGATCTATTCCTTTTTCTGTACCATCTTTTTTAGTTAAAGGACCATTTTCTTCATCTTCTTTTTCTTTTTCTGTTTTCATCTTTTCTTTTACAGTCTTTTGAATGTCTCCCCATTTTTCTGGAACTGTAAGTAACTCATTTATTTTTGCGTCGAATGAGTCTATAGATTTATCTAGTTGTGCTATTAGTTTATCAACAGCTTCTTGACTTCTTCCTTCTTCTATAAGCTTTTGTATTTCTATAGTATCTGCTAAATCCTTTCCTGCTTTAGTTTGTTTAAGTTTATTTAATAATCTATTAAGTTTTCTTTTACTTTTAGGATTTAAACCGTCATATACTTCTTGTATTTTTTGTTTTTGCCACTGTACTCTACTCTTTTGAAATGCTAACTCACTTAATCCACCTACTACTTCGCTAGGTATATTTTGTAAATTATATTTTTTTGCTAAGTTAGGGTCATTAAAATACTCTAACATAGTATTATTAATATCCTTTAAGTTATTAAGAGCAAGCTCTTCTGCTTTGAGTAAATCTAATTTCTTTTCTTTTTGATCATCTGTTAAGTTATCATTTGCTTGTATTTTAGCTCTTCTTTTATTTAAGTTGTTAAGTTTTTGTTTATAGTTTTCGTTATGTAATAGAGCTTGTCCTACTACGTATTGACCTTTTGCATCTAGTCTACTCCAAGCAGGAGCATTCTCATTTGCATAAGCTTCCATTACCTGTACTCTTTTCTTTATTTTGTTTCGTTGGTAAGCGCTAAACCCTCCCATTGCATGTATATGATCAATAGCTTTATATACATCATCAGCTTTACCATCCATAATAAGACTCATTAAATCAGGTTCATATGCAGTATTCATAATAGTACGTGTACCACCTCCTAAAATAAATCCTAGAGCCCCTTCGTTCATTAACTGCTCCATATCAAATCTTCCTTGTCTAAACTTACCTCTTCCTTGCGCTAAGTCTTTATCATCTTGTTTAATCCAGTTATAACCTTCTTTAGTGCCTTGAACTATTGCTCCTTGGATAATTTCTTCTCCTCCTTCTTCTATACCTGAACTTAATCCTCTAGCTCCTCTTTGAAATAATTTTGGTCCATCTGCTCCTACTTTTTCTAAAGCGTTAAATATGGTTTTAAATATAGGACCCGTCATGTCATCCAAAAACTTTATATCGTTTGGTTTCATATTAGCCCTTTTAGCTGTATCAAATATTGATTTATATATAGAACGTGATCCTGCAGTACCAAATGCTTTATTAGCAAGGTAGTTACTACCTAGACTATATTCTACCAGAGAATTTATAAATCCTACACCAAGAGACATAAGTGCTGCATCATCATCATCTAATCCATCAGCTTTAGCCTGTTTATATATTTCACCTGCATTTATAGGAGTACCTCCACCAATATGACCTACCATACTTGCAAACTTTTTATTAAATACTTTGTTTGCAGGAGTTAAAAACTTAGCTAGTTTTATAGTACCTTTTGCTGCTGCACCACCCATTCCCCAGAATGATAATAATGAAGCTATTCCACTACCTAATCCTCCGGCAAAAGCAGTTCCATTTGCAAAGAGATTATCAGTTTGTTCCATTGCAGACTTAGCATAATCGTGAAACTCAGAATTAGTTCTAGCTTGTGCTGCCCATCTATCTGTCCAACCGTCTGGATCACTATCAAAATTACCAGTACCAAAAGCTAAATTATAACTAGCTTCAGCTATATCTGTAGTTAATTCAGCAAAATTTAATAAGTCAGGACCTAGGTTACCTAGAGTATGACTAAAATTATCTACCATAGCACCTAATGGTGATTTTGCATAAGATGCAGGACCATAAGGATTTAAGAGCGCTCCTTTTACACGTTGAAATTCAGGCTCATCTAAGTATGTTTCTTGTAATACATACTGTCCACTCTCTTCATCATAGGTTGGATAGTAACCAGCATATTTATATCCAGTAAACATTTTATCCAACATGTGAAAAGGTATAATACTTTTTGCTCCATAAGCATTATCTTGAGCCTGTTGTTCATACGCTTCTTTATCTTTTTTCTGAGCATCTTCATCTGCTTTTGTTTTCCAAAGCGGCATGTAATCTACAGTTCGTCTAAGTAATTTATTTTCAGTAGCTCCTGCTACACCTATTAGCTTATCATACCAAGTTTTTTCATCCCATTCTACTCCCTCTTCGTCATTCATGTTAACCATTTCACCATTTACATTTCTAACTATTCCTTTTCTTGCTAAGTCATAAGCCATATTTTCTCCTACACTTTCAGATGAAAATTGTCCTTTACCTGTATTTCTTGATCGCATAGGTAAAGGTCCAAAGTCAAAGTTTTCAGGAAGGAAATCTTTAGGAACGTTATACTCGTCTGGATTTATATTTGCGTATTCTCCTTGTCCAGTTAAGTAGTTAAAATTTTGTTGTATATCAGGACTTAAGTTTTCAAATAAAGTTTGATTTTGCTCTTTGTCATAACTCCCGTCTATAAACCTTGTATCTTTTCCTTGCATTATTAAATCTAAATCTATAAGCTCATTGTTTTTAGGAGCTGGTCCACCTGCCTGCATTTTTTTAACTTGTCCTCCTGTAGCTGCCATACCTACGTTTTTATTTGTATCTACAGCAGTAGCATCTGATATACTATTTAACATCTTTATAATACCGTCTTTTGTAAAGTAAGCTTCTAAGGCTTCCTTTGCAGGATGACCCATCATTCTATCATAGTTAAATTCGTTCATTTTTTCCCTTCTTGGGTCATAAATTCCCTTATCAAGACCCATCATTCTTATTTCATTTAATCTTGCTCTTACTTCTGTAGGATCAGTAAAATATCTTAAAGCTCCTTCTTCAGGAGTATTTCCATAATCTCGCCAAAATTCTATTGGAACATGACCTGGTTGTTGATCCCTATTTTCTTGAGTAGATATTAATGATTGTCGCATTAAACCTATATCTGAATCTGGAATTAAACGTTGGTAAGGATTTAAGTTTTGAAAGTTTGAGCCTAGACTATCTAACTGAGCAGTAAGAAATCTATTTTTATAGCTTGGGTCTAAAGGTCTATCTATACTATGACTAATTTCATGAGGATATAACCTGTTTTTCATAAAACTTAATGGCATGTATTCGTCTCCTGTTTCATCAAAGCTTCTAGCTTGATAAACTTGTCCTGTATTATTCATAGAATATCCACCAGTTCCCGGTCGTCGTCTAGGATGATAAAACTTTACCTCTTTAGGCATAGTATTAAGATTTTGAAGTCTAGCATTTTGAAATGCAGTAATTTGCTCATCGGTAAAATTATCCATACCCTTCAAACTATTATAAAGCATTTCTTTATACATAGGAGAACTCATCCAATCTCCTTGTTGAAGAGCAGCAGTTTGAAAATATTGATTAGCCATTTCCTTTGCGTCACGTGGTCCTACAACTGAAGGAGGCGTAGAGGGTATTTGATAGCCTTCTAAATTAGGATTAAAAGAAGGAATTATTTCATTTAGATAAAATGGCAATGGAGGAGTAGATCCACCTCCTTGTAGTTTTTTCTTTCTTTTTTTCATAATAATTATCTTGTCTTGCTCTTAGACAATTTCATGTCACGATCAGGGAACATATTTGTAGCATTAAGTATAACAGGCATTACTACTCTATCTAGTCTATCTAACATACCTACAGCACCATCACCCATTACTCCCTTAGTTTTCATATTTTGTTGTATACCTGTTATTAAACCTAACCATTTAGCTACTGTATATCCTCCAATAACTGCATCTGGATTAACCTTTCTAAGTTTACCAGCAGTTTCATTTAATCTAGTATTTGTTGAGCCTATGTTTACCATACTACCATCCATGCTATAAGAAGACCATCCTATATCTTGTTGCATTCTATATTCATTTGCTCTTTCTGGAGACATATCTGCTAACACTGTTCCTTTGCTAGCTCCTTCTGTATCAAATACTTCATACTCTCTTTTAGGTCTCATTTCTACAACTATTGGACTATCACCAGGATCTTTTGGTTCTAGGTATCTAATTGAATAATTACCTACTTGTAAAGATTTTGGTTCCATATTTTTATAGTTTCTTGTCCAAGTATTGTCAGCTCCCATACTACCAAATGGAGAAGCTATTCCACCTGTTCTACCTACGTGAGGTAACTGATTTGCATAACCTTCTTGATCAGATGCATTCCATGTTAAATTTAATTTATCTTTAAATGCTTTAGCAATCTCTCCAGAGTTTGATCCGTACCCAGTATTCTTACTAAAATCAACAGCTATAGGAATGCTATACATATTACCAGTAGATCTAGCATTATATGTTTGATTACCTGGACTATCATAGAATTTACCAGAACTAAAGAACTTACCTTTAGCATCTGTTAAATCAATTACGTTTCCTAATAACTTTTGCATTCTAGGCTCGTTCTCTGATGTGTCTTGATCATATTTAGTATTATCGGAATAATATTTAAACACATCATCAGTACCAGAAGAATCTCCAATCATCCATGCGTCGCCTTCTTTAGCACCAATCATTTGATTACCAAAGCTTTCCCAAGGATCTCCTCCTCCGCCTCCTAGTCCTCCATTTGTAGTTCCTCTAGTTGCAGATCTATTTAAATTCATATCATTTTGATTATAAACAAATTCTCTACCTACTTGTTCTAATTGGTTTAACCAACCTTTATTAAAAGCTTCTTCATTAAAGGGTATACCTTGATTTGCAGCTCTAGCTTTTTCGTTTTCTAATGATTGTCTATATTCTTTTGTTTCTTGTAAAAGCGGTAAAGCTCCTGCTACTACTTGATCTATTCTATCTTGACTTACACCTTGAGTAGTAAATACATCTAACATGTTATTATAAGTAACAGATTTATTAGCTTTTAAGTTTTTAAAGAATGGTTCTATAGCAGTTCTTCTGTTAACTTCAGATCCAATATAAGATGTGTATTGTCTATTCTGTCCTTCTGGACCCATTGTAGTAAAGTTCTCATCTGCCAAATACAAAGGAGCAAGTCCTTGCATTCGCATTTGATCTAACATTTTTTGATCTTCATCAAACTTTTCTTTGTTTGTTATAGACTGTGCTAACCATGGATTACTTATTACATCGTTAGCTACACCTCTTATAAAATCATCTCCTGTTTCAAAAGCTCCTCCAGTGTCTTCTATAAAAGAATCTACTCTAGATTGTATGTCTTTTATTATTCTTTGTTTTTCAGGCTCGTCTCCTGCCATAACTTTAGCTTGAGCTAAGGCAGACTTATACTTATCAAGCATGTCTCTATTTTCTTTGTAGTTTGTATTGAGACCTTCCATAGCTTTTGTTACTGCATCTACAGGTACGTCTGCATACATTTTACCTAATGCCGCTAGTTTAATATCTCCAAAAGGAGATCTAGGTCTTCTACGTCCTCTATAGTAAGCTCTACCATAGTCTCCGTATCCATATCCATATCTATCTTGTTGTGACATACTTAATTTCTTTTAGATTGTTGTTAATCCCATTCTTTTTAATTGTGCAGGAGTAAGTTGAGTAGCAAGCTTTTGTAAATATCTATCATACCCTCCATACATATTTAAATAAGGAGCGAGAGCATTTAATCTTGCCATTTGACTAGCTCTATTTGTTCTTTGTGTTTGTAAATCCATAACATCTCCTACTACAGCAGACGTAAAATCTCTTTGCGCTAAAGATTGATCATTAAGAAAGTTTCTTTGAGCCATGTTATTATCAAAGATAGTCTTTCTATTTTCATCTTCTGCTTTAGCATTCAGTGCTGTCTGCATATTTTGCAGCTGCATTTCTTTATTTCTTTGGTCTTGGAATAATTTATTTCTTACATTGTTAAATGCAGCATCTTGTCCCGCTAAATTAGTTCTAACGTTATTAGCTTTAGTACTAGAGTCTGTTAAAGCTCTTTCTCTTAATAACCCTTGTTGATTTAATGCGTTTAAATCTGCACTTATATCTACATCAGTATTAATATACTGTGGTCTCATGAGACTTAAATTAGAAGGAGGAAGCATACTATTAATAGTATTATATGTTTTCATATACTCCAAAGCTTTAGCAGCACCTGGTAGTGCGCCTAAGAATTTATCAGCAAAACCTCCACCTTTAGGTGCTACATCATCACCACCGCCTGTACCATCTCCCTCTTTTTTCTTTCCAGTTACAGTAACGGGATCTAAGTCAATAGGAGCTATATTTGGTTCTACATAAGGTACCTCTTTTGGATCTGTATTAAGTATATTAGGATTATTTTTTATTAATTCACTAAATCCTTGTAAAGCTTTATATGTATCAGGACCAAACTTACCGTCTACACCTGCTTGAAATATTCCTGCATCTCCTGATATAGCAGCATTTTCATCTACTAAGCCTTCACTTAAATATGTTGGATCTCCTGTAAAAGCTCCTTCTGTAGTCATATTTGTTTGAAGTAAACTTATATGCTCAGGATTTGTAAAATCAAACTTATCGCCTAGTCCTGTTAATATACCAGCTTCTTCTTTAAATTCATTAGCTTGTTCCAATGTAACATCACCGTATAATCCTTCTTTATTTTTAGATCCTCGTCCACGTTTTGCTGGAGGTGAATCTGTTTCTGATTTAGCTGGAGTAGTTACCGGTTCTTCTAATTTACCTATTGTAGATCTATCTGTAACATTAAAATCATAAGGTATACCATTAAAATAAGATCTGACAACTCCATCTGGATAAACTGTACCATTATATGTTCCTCCTGGTTCTACAATAACTTCATATCCATTTTCAGGAGTAAACCCTTGTGATTCGAGTAATGTAGGAGGTTGTATAACGTTTGGATTATAAGCAAGAAAATCTTCGTATCCCATCTGCGATTGTCCCAATTCTTGTTTTATAAAGTTTTGTAATGCACGTCTAGCTTTTATAGCTTCCATGCTATTGTCTCCTCTTGGATAACCTCTTGCTTCTTCTTGTAATTGTTTAAGAGTAATGCTTTGTGCTGGCGTTATACCACCTGCTTGAAAATAACGAGGTGACTTTATAGCGATTTTTCGAGGTGTAGGAATATCTAAATTAAGTCCAGATTTTCTAGTAGGAGTTCCCATCGGAATAAAATCTGGGTCCATCATAAGAGAACCGCCCATTGCTTTTTTAGGAAGTTTTTTAATTTTACCATTATGTGTTCTAGCAAACCGAGCTTTACTTGTTTCCATACTAGGTATAAGAGTACCACTGTATGTACCATTTCCAAATTTCCAACTTACTTTTCCTCCTTTACCAAATACACCTCTACCTTTTAGTATATCTGCTTGAGTTACTTTACCATCTCCTGTAAGATCAGGAAAGGTTGAACCTCCATCTTTCATATACCCCATGTTATTTCTAACCGATTTAGATAATTTAGGTAATCCTTTATTATTTTTTGGTATAGACTTAAGCTTGCCTCCATTTTTAGCCATCTGCATTTCTCTGTTCTGTAAGCTTTGCATTGGAGAATCTGCAGGAGGATTTTTAGAATCTTCTATATTTGCAGCATTCTGATTTTCTACCATAAGTTTATTTAAATTAGCAGATACTCTTTGTAACATTAAAGTAGCACTATTTCTTTCTGCATCTGTTACAGCATTCTGCAATTGTTTATCATACTTATTGTATTGCTTATTAAGTTTTTCTGCTATTTGAGCATAAGTCATCTTTGCCATAATTATATATTTTTAAGGTAATCATTAGGGTCTGCTTTCAATCTGTCTGAAAATACAAATCCAGAATCTAATACTTGATTAGTTTGCGATGCAAATTCTGAATTACCTCCTTGTACTCCGATACCACCTGAAGGCGCATCGTGTGTATCTCCATCAAATTTA
>Ga0098038_1000772_pt1 | contig 13961 bp, 21 predicted proteins | sample 5B_taG_FD_75051 | JGI IMG/M metagenome (GOLD analysis project Ga0098038, IMG submission 75051) | Marine viral communities from the Subarctic Pacific Ocean - 5B_ETSP_OMZ_AT15132_CsCl metaG | ecosystem: Environmental > Aquatic > Marine > Oceanic | place: Pacific Ocean | collected 2015-01-08 | reverse complement strand
TCATAACTTATTTTAATAATTTTTTTGATTCTTTTTCTTCAATTCCTATTTTTCTTAATATTTCTATTGTTTTTTTACTTCCTAGGATATTAATATATGAAGGAATTTCTGAAGAGCCAAGCTTAAAGTAATCAGATAATATTTCAATTAACTCTTTATTATAAGTTTTATTTTTTGATTTAATATACTTTAACCAAACCTTACGTTTAGGTATTATTTCTTTATAAAAATTATATATTTCTTTCTTATTATTTGGCATTAAACCTTGCGCATAATCAGCGACTTCAACGTAATATTGACTCATACTTATAAACCTATGGATCATATATGAATTAAAACTTTCCCAGTCTTTATTAGAAAATTCTTCAGTAGGTGTTTTTAACCATGTTATATGTTGGAGCCAATCAAATATTGTTTTTGGACTTTTCATATGCTTCTTTCATTGTTAATCCTTCTTCTTCAGGTCTAAAACCAACCAATACTCCATTTTCTAAGTATTGAGTATCTTCTGAGTTTTTAAACCAACAATCAGGGTGATAATGAGCCCACCAACCATTAAATAATAGTTGAGTTTTCATATTTATTTTTCTAATCCCTTTCAATAGCTATATCTTTATATTCTTCTCTTAATTCTTTAGGTAATGAATCAGTTATAATTTTCTTTGTTTCCATATCATAGAATACTGGGATTGGAAGCATTGCATCTTCATCTCCGCCTACTACAAATTTAGATACTTTTCTTAAAACAAAGGCTTGACCAAATAATTTACCGCCATTAAATCCTTCTATTGATGTTGTGTTTTTAAAATCTATATTTAGACCTTGTTGTTGTGGTGCATTCATAATTTTTCGTATTTGAAATTTTTAATTATATATTTTGTTGTTTTGTGATTTTCTTTATCTACATTTTTATCTACATGAGCATTAATTTTAACACACATAGATTTATCATGATATTCTTTTAATAATTTTTTATCAGTTAATTTTCTAACTAATCTACCATTATAGAATATTTCTATTTTATCTGGTGTCCATAAACATCCATACTTGTTAAAATGTTTTGTTGGATCTTTAAATCCTAACCAATGTGTTTTAGCTCCTAAATTATAATTTTCAGGCTCTTTACCACAATGGAAATTTGTTTCTACTCTCCAGAAACCAAATGGATTTTTCCAATTAAAATGGAAGTAATTTTCTTTTTCTTTAGTGTAACCTTCAAATACATCTATTTCAGGGGGCCAACTTTCAAAAGGACTCATCCAAAAAGCAGGCCATAAATTTTTACCTTTTGGTAATTTAGCTTCTATTTCAAAATATCCATAGTCAAATCCTTTTTTACTTGTTATTAATCCTACTCCTATTGGTATTTGAATTAATTTTTTAGTATGTGGATGTTTTAATCTTTTTGGGTTGATGTGAGTTTTTAATATTAGATTTTCATCTTTATCACAATCTATAGCTTCAGGGTCATAATGACAATATGGTTTTATGGGATGAAACTTACCCCATTTTTCTCTTGGAAGCCATTCATATCCACACCATTTTATATTTTTCATATTACTTGTGGTTTTTTAATTTCTATTATCTTTGCTAAAGCACTTGCTATATTAATTTCTTTATCAATTCTAAAGTTTGAATGATATTGATGTTCATTTAAAATCATAGCTACACTACCCTCCCTACCTTTGGCATACTCTCCTGCTTGATCAAATAGTGATCTATATAGTTCTTCAAAATCTTTAACTCCTGAGTCTGCAATTATTTGTCTTAACTTTCGATAATCTGTTTTTGGATTTTTTAATTCTACTATAACTTGTTTTATATAATTGGATGATACTATGATTGATTCATCTAGTACTAACTCATTATCTTTAGTAGATAATTGAATTGTATTTAACATTTTTCGTATATCCGGATGATGTGTGTTAACTATGTTAACGAGAGATTCAACTTCAAATTTTGTTTGTTCTGTATCTAATATTTCTTTTAAATGTTTTGCTACTTCTTTCTTACTTGGTGGTACTATTTTTAGTACTTGACATCTTGATTGTAATGGATCTATTATTCTCTCTATAAAATTACACGTCATAATAAAACGTGTTGTTCTTGAAAATGTTTCTATTACATTTCTTAGAGATGCTTGCGCTTGAATAGTAAGAAAATCTGCCTCATCGAGGATGACAACTTTAATCTGTCGAAACGAAGCAGTACTTGAGAAGTTGGTGACTTTATCCCTAATAGTTTCGATGCCCCGTTCATCAGAAGCGTTAATGTATAAGTAATCGCAGTCCAAATTATTAACGATAAGTTTTGCAAGAGTAGTTTTACCTGTGCCAGCGGGGCCATAAAAAATGAAGTTTTGAATATCATCTTGGTCTAAATATTTTTGTATTTGTGTTTTAATATGATTATTACCTACATATTCATCAAGAGTGCTAGATCTATATTTTTCTACTAATAATGTGTGATCTTTCATAAAATTAAGAGTCCTAAATTGGGTTAATTATTTATTGTAATTATAATCTTTAAATTGTTTTACCAATCTAGATTCTAGTTTATTAATTTGAGAATCAATTTCTCTATGTAAATTCTCAATTTCCTTTTCAGTACTAGTGTACATTGAATTTAATTGAGTTGTTTGTTCTTGATTTACATCCTGTAAATCTTGATTTACCTGTTTGAATCGATTTGAGACCCTAGTAACAAAAATAGCCACTAAAGCTGTTAAACCTGATCCAATCAGGGTTCCTATAATTATATCTAAATTTTCCATAAGCATTGTTTTTAATAATTTAGGACTCATTAATTTTAATATTCATCTCCATAAATGTTATACTTTTTTATTGGCTCAGGTTTGACCTCTTCTTCAGAAGTTTTAATAGCATATAATTTACTCCCAATAGGGTCTAGCCTATATTCACCTTTAAAGTTAGTGATCCCTAAGTAGGATTCCAAAGTATCTGTTAAGGATTTATGAATTACTTTTTTTGAATCATCTACTAGAGTCCATCTATCCCCAGGTGGTACTCTAGTAGCAATTAATTCATTTCTTTCTATAACTTTTGTTTTCATATTTCGTCTTTAAGGATTGTCAATATAAAACAACTTATTAAAAATATTAATTCTAAAATCATATTACATCATTCCTCCCATCATTGCGGCTGGGTCAATTTCTGGCATGTTATTTTCTTTTGGTTTGTCAACTATTGTTGCCTCTGTTAATAGAATTGTTCCTGCTATTGAAGCCGCATTTTCTAAAGCATTTCTTGTTACTTTAAATGGATCAATAATTCCTGCATCTTTTAAGTTAACATTTTCATAATTTTTAATATCATATCCAACCCAATCTAAATCTTCTACTTCTAATGATATTTCTTTTGCTTCATCATTAGTATAACCAGCATTAGATAAAATTTGAAAAAATGGTTTTTTACATGCTTTTTTAACAATATCAACCCCAAACAAAAAATCTGGATTTCCTACACATTCTACTTTTAATGAAGCTCCTAATAAAGCAACTCCACCCCCAGGTAATATCCCTTCCTCAATTGCAGCTTTTGTAGCGTTTAAAGCATCATCAACTCTATCTTTTTTCTCATTCATTTCAGTTTCAGTATTTCCACCTACATGAACTATAGCTACTCCACCTACAAATTTAGACATTCTATTTTGTAAACTTTCCATTTCAAATGGTGTTTCTGAATGTTCAATTTGGTTTGATAATTCTTCTACTCTATTATTGATATCTTCTTCTTTACCTTTACCGTCTACAATAGTTGTTTTTTCTTTAGTGATTGTAGCAACTCTAGCTTCACCAAACCATTCCCAACTAAATTTTTCAAGTTTCATTCCTTTTTCTTTAGAAAATACTTGACCTCCAGTTAATACAGCTATATCATCTAAAACTAATTTTTGTCTATCTCCAAATTCAGGAGCTTTAACAGCACATACTTTTAATGTACCTCTCATTTTATTTACTATAAGAGTAGCTAGTGCTTCATTATCTATATCTTTAGCAATAATTAAAAGTGATTTGTTAGTATTTGATACACTTTCTAATATTGGTAATAATTCTTTCACTTGTGTAAAAGTATGATCAGCAATTAAAACATAACAATCATTTAAAGTAGATGTCATATTATTATTATTTGTAACAAAATAAGGTGATTTAAATCCTCTATTGAATTGCATCCCTTCAACTGTTTCAAGATATGTTTCTCCTGTTTTAGATTCTTCAATATGAACAACACCTTCTCTACCTACTTTTTCCATAGCTCTAGAAATAAGTTTTCCTACTTTTTCATCATTATTAGCGGAAATTGTAGCTACTTGTTCTAATTGTTCTGGAGATGAAATATCCTCATTAATTGATCTTAATTGTGTCACTACTTGCTCTACAGCTGAATCTATTCCTCTTTTAATATCTACAGCATTAGCTTTTTTATCTAAAGCACTTAAACCTTCTTTAACTATTTCTCTAGCTAATAAAGTAGAAGTAGTTGTACCATCTCCTGCATTATCAGCTGTTTTAATAGCTGCTTGTTTAAGCATTTGAACTCCTAATTCTTCAGTTGGATCTTCTAATGATATATTTTTAGCTACTGTTACTCCATCTTTTGTTGATTGTGGAGTTTCATTTTGTTTTGAAATAATAACATTTCTACCATTTGGACCTAATGTAGATACTACAGCATCTGCTATTTGGTCTATTCCTTTTACTAGTTTTTTTCTGGCTTCAGGGCCAAATTCTATAATTTTACTCATTTTAATCCATTGATTTTATAGCATCAAAATCTTCTTCTGATACTTTGGTTTCTGATAATACTTCTTCTATTTTTACTTCTTTTTTAACTCTGGCTAAGATTTGGTTTTCTTGGCCAATATAATATTCATCACCTTTATGTTCTAATTTAGTGAATCCTATGGTGGGTAAAATAACATTATCTCCTATTTTAATTTCGGTTTCTACAAAACCTACTCCACCTACATGTCTTCCAGGTCCCACAGCTACTACTGTACCGTGTTCATTTCTATCCTTACCTAGATCAGGTACTACTATTGAGCCATATTGAGTTTCCTCTTCTTCTTGAGGTTTAACTATAACCGCATCAAATAATGCTTCTAATTCTGTCATAACGTTGTTTTATAATGTTTAAATGAATATAATAAAAATATCTTAATAAGCAAAACCTAGGATGCGATTTTCTTACTTAATTTTTATTGATAGTGGTTTTGTTACTACATGAGGAGAATATGGAACTGTAACTGTTAATAATCCATTCTCCATTTTAGCTTCAGCTTCAGATAATCTAAATTTATTAGCTACTTTGTAACCAAAATTGAATGATCTTTTAGCTATACCTGAGTAGTGATATTCTCTATCAATATCCTCATTTTCAGGTTTTGTATAGCTAACTTTTAAAATGTCTCCCTCGATATCAAGGTTTACATCTTCTTTGGTCAACCCAGTACAAGCTACTTCCAAATGAAGACCATCATTATCTTCATAAACATCAACTGGATGTTTAAGTTTAATTGATTGTAAAGGGTGAAAAGGTTCTTCAGTGTTGAAGAAATTTCTGACAAGTATGTCAAAAGGTGATGTTATTCTTGGCGCTAGGCCTTGTTCTATTTCTCTTAGATAAGTCATAATTCTTAAATTTATGTTTTGTTAATAAAATAGCTCCCATTTTGGTGAGCCGGTTTTGCATCCTAAGTTTTGCATTAATAAATATATATAAAAAAGTTTCTATTTACAAAACTCCATCTTCTTGTGGAACCATGTAATATTCACTTTCAATTTCATCATTTTTAAATGATAAATGCATTAATCCTTCTTTAGATATTTTAAATATTCCATCATCTACATCTTTATTAGCATTTAGTATTGTTTTTAACATATCTGAGTTGTATCTAATTTTAATATTTTCTTTGTCTATTTTACCTTTTAATTGATAAGTTATTTTATTATTGTGTCCTGCTTCATCTCCAAACACAAATTCACAAACATCCTCTCCATCTAAATCCTTTGTAAATGTAACTAACATATTATCAATTTCTGATAAAGCACTTTTAGCTTTTAATATATTACCTATTTCATTTCTAGTTATTTCTAATTCAATATCCCAATCTTCTACTGGTTTGGCTTTACCTGTGTTTTTAATTAATAATGGATCTGATAATGCGTAAGATAAATTAAAATTAGAATCTGATATATTAAGTTTTAATAACATTTCTTTTTGTTTTTCTAATTCTAGTAATAAATCTCCATTACATATTGAAATAAGATTTGATAGTTTTTTAGTATGATATATAGCTAAATCAGCGTCTTCTAGTGGGAAATTATTACATTTTACATTACCTAACACCATTCTACTTGGAGTTATAAAATTAACTGTTAATTGGTTATTTTCAATTTCCCATTTCACTCTTTCTATTTCTCCTAAATAATATTTAGAGATAACATTTTGTAATATATTTTTATTTATCATAATTCAAAAAACTTATTAATATAAGGGTTTAAATTTAAATTCCATCCTAAATCTGAATAGAATCCTTCTAATTTGTTTAATAGTATACTTTCAAATACTTTTTTTCTATCAGCATATTCCTCTAGAAAATCATTTATTTTTTTAGGTAAGTCAAATTCTAAAAAAGCTAGGGCCTCAATTTGGTAGGTGTTTGGTTTTAAATAAATCCATTTAACCTTATCACCTTGTGCTATATAACTGTGTTTTCCACTTAAATTCCAAAACCTAATTAAATCATTATAGGCTATTGTTGCTTTAACAGAAGCAGGTGCTCCTTTAGCTATCACAGAAAACATTTCTCCAGCCCTAGCTTTTCTTTCTGTGTATTTATTTAATGTTTTTACTGATGTTGGATTTCCTAATTCTGTTAAAGGTATTTGACCTCCTAATATTTCTTTTTTAAATTCTTTTACTCTTTGATCTATTTCTTCTTGTTGTGTACCTTTTAGAACATCAATCAAAGCACTTTTAAAAAATTTACCTAATATAGGAGGAAAATTAGCTTTTTTAAACTCTAGTCCTTTAATATCAAGTGTTTCTTTTTCAACACCTTCTTGTTTAGTAATCCATTGAGCATATCTTCTAGTGGCCCTAAAATAACCTGATCTTATTATACATTCTGTTTTCATTTCTAGCCAATGGTCTTTCTCTCTATCTTCAAACCAGGGAAATTTATAGACATTAAAGGTATCCTTTGCTAAAATATCATAATGATTTGTTATAATATCTTGATAAGCTAAAGCTATTTCCTCTAATTTATTATCTTTTTCTTGGTCTGACATTTCATCTAAATTAGGGTATAAATGTCTAAGTATAGGTTCAGCATGAAAATAATTACTATCTGTGTCTACATAGGCACAATAATTTTCATCTTCAGGATCACAAATCCACCATGGTGTATCTTCTAAATGTTTCATTCCCAATCTTCTGCTCTATGAGGTCTAGCTGGTTCATCAAATTCACCTTTACTATTCCTTTGTTTATATTCATATCTTTTAATATCAAATACTAATTCTTTGATTTTAAGTGTCCCGCCTTGCTTTAACATCTTTCTAAAATGTAACTCTTCTTTCTCATTAAAATCTTTTGATATTTCAATAATTTCTTCTTTAGTCATTTGAACATTATTTAAATAAATGGTATGTTCTTTTCTAATTGATTGTTTACTCAGCATATATTTTAGTTTTAAATTCCATAAGGTCTTGGGCTTATATTTCTTTCAATTTTAGGATCATTAGTTCTTTCTTCTTTATTGGGTTTATTTTTTTCATTTAAATTTAATTCAATTTCACCTTTTATAACTTTATTCATATGTCTATTAGCACATAAAGCACTTTCTTGAATAATTCTTTGTCCTGCTAATGTAATTGATTTTGATAATACTCTATTACCATATCTAAAACTACTTAAAGCTGTGGCTCCATATAAACTATTTAGCAAAATTTTCATTGTATATTGTTTCATATGAAATGAGGCCTCTAAATTTTTATCCTTAGCTTTAGCTGCTTTCTTTTTTGATTTTTTATATTTTACTCTTTCATCAAACCATTTAGCTAAAATTGTAGATAAAACTGATTGTCTATTTGTAGCATACATTGTACCATTTGCTGATATTGTCCATCTTTTTTCTTTAATAAATTTTAACAATTGGCCTATTGTTAATTCAGCTCTTTGATCTTTATTATTTCTTATAAGAACTGTTTCATTTGGATCTTTTTGAATCAAATCATTTAATCCTAATCTATTATTTCTATCATCAGCATCTATTATACGAGCCATTAATGTTTCTTTACCTATGTTTAGAGACATAATAATTGATGGGTATAGTGATGTTAAATCCTCATCAAACATATAATTATATATTCCTGCTTTAGGGCAAAATAAATAACCACCAGCATAACTGTCTTTGTAATTAATATGTGGATCTTTATTTGGTGGTATAATTCCTTTACCTAGTAAATAAGCTGAAATTGCTCCATCTTGTGTATTAGTATTAGCATATACTTCACTATAATTATGTTTACCTTTATGGGATAGATTTTTTGTTAATGCTAAGTATTCTAATTTTTTATCTAGTTCAACTAAGATTTTAACATCCATAAAGTTATACTCTATAAATTTATGAATGTCAGTTTCAAATAATCTATCTAATGAACCCTCATATTCAATTTTATTTACACCAGCATATTTTTCTCCAATAGCATCTAATTTCCAACTTGGTTCATCCGCCCAGCTATATTTTCTATGCATTCTAATATAATCTAAAGATTCAATTCCTTCAATAGATACAAATGTATCTTTTTTAAACCAATATTCATTTCCTTTTCTACATTTTACCCTACCTAAAGGTGATATTCTTCTAGCTAATTCTGGGCCTAATACATTACACATTCTATAATATAGGTAAGGTATATCAAAATAATCACTATTATATCCTACTAAAATATCAGGTTCAATTTCTTCTAATTTACCTAAAAATTTCATTAGTAAATCATGTTCTGTAAGTACTGGAGTTATTTCTTTATTTCTAGCTTTAGTATGTTCTAATTGCCTTTTAGGATCTAAAATTAGTATTCCCCACTGGTCAGCTCTTTTATCATACCAAGCAATAGATGTTACTTTTTTAGGTGCAGATTCTATATATTCAACTGTTAAAGCATCTCCCATTTCAGTTTCAATATCAAAAAACATTTCATTGTGAGTTGTAGAAACCTCATCATTTGTTCCATATTTTTCTATCAGGAACTTCTGATAAGGTTTCATATCATTAAAGTGGATTTTATCATCACCTCTTTTCCATTTTTGAGTTTTTATCAAGGGGTGGCCATTTAAACCTATATGGGTAGCATCTGCTTCATGACATTCTTTATAAGCATAATTAGTCCATTCTAATTTTTCATGTCCTGAGTCTGTCCATAAATCTATTTCGAATTGATTTAGACTACCCTTTATTTTTTTAGCATAACATTTTTTATACATTCTTAGTTGCTCCTTCAGTTTCTTCTGGTGTAAAAAATTGATGTAAATCAGGTCTAAAGTAATTTATTGATTTCATTACTTTTCTATCTCTTGTTCTATAAACAACATATCTATCTCCTACTTTTTCAAAATGACATTCCTCACCTTGTTCCTCACTTCTTTTATAGACAGTTTTGATCGCTTCTTCTTCAGTTTTACAAGATTTTGACATATTTGAATCTTGTACTTCTTGATACGCGGGCCAAATCTTATCCTTAAGGCCATGTAACATAACACCGTTCCCAAGGGAAACATAAGTAATATCACACAAAGCATCCAAAACTTCCACGATGTCACCTCGTTCGCATGCTTCTTTATATTCTTCAAGTTCTTCAAGTATAAAATCATATACAAATTGCCATTCTTTTTTAGCTGGTATTATCGGTTTATAATTATTTGGTTTACCAAAAGTTCTATTAAATTCTTCTACTTCATTTACAAAGTCTACATTATCAGTTTGGAATTCAAAAGGTATCTCTAATTGATTGAAACTATCTTTTCCTGTTAATTCTAAATAATAAGGATTTAATTCTCCAGTTTGAGGATCATATTTTGGTATTTCAAATTTTTGTCCTTTTTTTGTTGAAGTTAAATCATCTGATTGGGGCCAATATTTTGTAAATCCTTCTTCAGCAGCTCTGTCAAGCTCTTCTTGATAGTCTAATTTATATCTTGATTTAGCTTCTTGGATTTGGGTACTTAATGTTCTTTTTTTCATAACTTTTATTTTTTAAGAAATATGTATTAAACTTGAAAATAATTCGTGTGGTACATCTCCACTAAAATTACTATTTGGAGCTAATATAACTGATATAGCATCATGTGAATGTAGTGATTCTTGATGTGAACATATAACTCTAAAATCTTTTATTCTTTCATCTTTCTCTAATTGTTCATATAACAATCTAGCTGCATCTTCAACAAATTTTAAATATGATCCATTTAATTCTGCAAATGCCATTTCATCTTCTCTTTTTACTACTACTTGAGTTTCTGTTTGTAAAGCCTCAACACACATTTCTTGTAAATCTTCTATCCAAACCATATCATCAAACTCAATAGATATTCTAGCTACTGATCTTTGTGAATGAGATACTGTTGCTTTGTTTCTATATTTTCTAGCATACTCAGCTAATTCATAAGAGCAAGGACATGCTGAAGAGTATACAAAATCAAAATGTATGATTTTATTTAATTTACCTTGTTTATTTAGGTTTCCTTCTAAAGTAACATCATAATATTGATAGCCAGAATTTTCAGATCTTAATGATTTTTGAATTATAGGATATGAAAATTTTAATGCTATTTTAGATTCAAATGAATTTAATTTTTCTTGATAAGCAGATAATACTGTTTCTAATTTATCTATACTAAAAGTATCATTTTTAAATTCATAAAATGACCTCATAATACGAGACATATTAATTCCTTTTTTATGTGCTTCTAAAGATACAGTTCCAGTTACTTTAGTTTCTAATTCTTTAATACCATTATCTCTTGTTTTATATTTTAATGGTAATCTGAAATTATGAATTCCTACCTGTTCTATTTCTACAGATGAACCTTGAATTAAAGATGAGGGACCATTCTGTAAATCAGGGAATGTTTTGATGTCATCCTTAGTTGGTTTATACTTTGAATCATAATCCCTACTTGGTTCATTATATTTTTCTGAATGTTCATTTGAGTCTGGTTCTACATAAGAGTCTACATCTCCTACCCATTCATATTTTTTAACAAATTTTGTTTTTATTGTACTTTTTACACTCATATTGTTTTAATTTTATTTAAATATATTAATAATTTTCAACTTGGCCAATCTTTACTTTATAATCTTGTATAGGTTCTGAGTTTTCTGTTTCCCAAGGGTATACTAACCAATCATCTTTATCCCATTTTTTAGCATTAAAAGTAGGTTCAAAACATGAAGTATGAGGTTTGTAATGTAAAACCGCTGTTTTAAGATTAAATGGAAATGAATATAAAGTTTGATACTTTTTTACAAACTTATCTAAAGTTTCTCCACTATCACAAATATCATCTACTATTAAGGTATTAGGTCCTATATCACCTTTAGCCATAGGTATTCCTAATTGGTGAGATAACATTACAGCAGGTATTAAACCTCCTCTTTGTAAACCATATAGGTTTTTAAATTCTAAATCGTTTGTTATTATTCTATGACATAGCCTAAAAACTAAAGCATTTATTTCACTCCAATCTACATAATGTTTATTCATTTATTTAATTTTGCTTAAATATAACATCTATTTATTTAATAGCCAAACAAATATTAAAATTAGTTATTATTTAATTCTTGTAATATTTCTTTTAATTTAAAAATTAAATCTTCTACTTCTTCTGGGTCCATAGTTATGGCACAACAAATACTAACATTACTTTCTATTTCTTCTAGTATCTCTAAAGCTTCCTCTATCATACTCCTCGTTCTGTATCAAATGCTATTATATGATCCCTACCAGTCATATTGTATCCTTTTTCAGCACATAAATCAAATACTTTTGGATACATTTCAATTAATGTTTCTCTAGTATCTCCTGCTGGCATCATAAAAGTTTTGTATTTTGGAATTTCCATTTCAATTCTAAAAGCTTCTATTTCTTCTAAATTTTCATCTGTGCCATCCCATACTGGTTTAAAATGGTAATCTTTATGGTAATCTATTGTTTTTCTAATAGCATCCTTATTTAATCTTAATCGATTATGTACTTTAATCATTCTTTCATCTACTATTGCTCCATTTGGTGTTTCAGCTCCTAATTTAGGTACTGAATTGGAAAATTTAGGTGATAAAGATATTAAATCTAAAGGATGATCTGTTTCTAAAAAATGAGACCCTTCAGTTTCAATTGTAATTAAAATATCTCTTTCATTTGCAAAATATGTTAATTCATTTACTAAAGCAGGATGCATTGTAGGTGATCCACCTGTTAGCATCATTTCATTTACATGAGGATTATCATCATATATTTTGATAATATCATTAAATGTAAATGTGCCTTTTTCAGGATGAATACTTGTATACCAAGAATCACACCAACCACCTTCTCCAAAGTAGCATCTATGTGTGCATCCTGTTGTTCTAACTGCTATTGTAGGTCTTCCAAATCTTGACCCTTCTGATTGTACACACCTATATAATTCTAATACAGGGAGTACTTTATTGTAATCCTTTATTCTTTTTAACATGTAGTAAATTTTTTATAGTGGTTTTTCGTTCACTGTGGTTAATATAACATCTATTTTAGGGGAATACAAACTTATTTTAAATCATTTTCTATTCTATCCCACCAATTCATTCTTTTTAACTTTTTATAAATATTATATGGTTGCCAAAGTATGCCTATTAAAAATCCATATACAGCAATAAACATACCTATAACGGGCCAAATTGGGATCCATCCTTCCCAATATTCTTCTAATACAGGACCAGGGACATAAAAAGCCATAAAGAACCCAAATATAGCTCCTATAAATTTTCCTATACCTCTTCCATTTTTAAAATAATGGTCTGTGAATACCCAATGTAAATAATTTTTTGGTGATTTTGATTGTTTCATAATTTATAATTTTAGTGGAGGATATCGGAGTCGAACCGATGACCTCCTGCGTGCAAGGCAGGCGCTCTAGCCAGCTGAGCTAATCCCCCAATTAATAATTAGTACTCCCTAGGGGAATCGAACCCCTGTTTTCAGGATGAAAACCTGATGTCCTAACCCCTAGACGAAGGGAGCATTTGTTACCGGGGAAGGATTCGAACCTCCGTTGCCTGGACCAAAACCAGGGGTCCTGCCTCTAGACGACCCGGTAATCATATTATTCTACATAGTATGCAGCATTTTTACCATGTTCCATAAATTTAACTTTAGTAACTCTAACTCTACCTTCAGTCTCAGTATAGACAAAATCATTTAATTTATTATAAATATACTCTGCAAATTTTTCAGCACCTGTTGCTTCAATTACTCTTAATTGAATTACACCTAATTTATTCATAGTTTCCCAACCACCCATTCCTGGGTCATCTTCAGCTATAATTACAGTATGATCAAACATATAATCCATCCATTCTTTAGGTGATTTACCATCTATTTGGGTTTTAGCTCTTTTCATTCCTCCAAAATCCCAAACCCAATTTCTATGATCTAATTCGCCTTCAAAATATACTTTAAATGATATACCATATCCATGTAAAAATCTACAATGTGTATCTTCAGCTTTCCATTGACGAAACACTGTACTAAATCCGTCAAAAACTTTACTTGATTGATGTTTTCCCATTATACTAATTCTTCTATTATTCCTACTACTTCACTTAACACTAAAATTGATGCTGCTATTCCTAAATTATAAGGAATTAAACAATATCCTATTATTCTCATACCTGATTTA
>Ga0098038_1000771_pt1 | contig 13968 bp, 26 predicted proteins | sample 5B_taG_FD_75051 | JGI IMG/M metagenome (GOLD analysis project Ga0098038, IMG submission 75051) | Marine viral communities from the Subarctic Pacific Ocean - 5B_ETSP_OMZ_AT15132_CsCl metaG | ecosystem: Environmental > Aquatic > Marine > Oceanic | place: Pacific Ocean | collected 2015-01-08 | reverse complement strand
TATAAATAAATTAGTAAATGCCCATGTGTCATCTACACTCATCATCTCAGAGATTAATCTAATCTCTTGTGCTGAAAATGTATCTGGAGAATCTAATCTCTTTGATATTGTTGGTCTGGACACGCCAACATATTCTGCTACTTCCATTTGTGTAATCTTCCTTGCTCTTAGTTCGTTTTTTAATTTCATGATTTAATAATTTTAAAGTATTGATTCAACATAATAGTCATTAATTTCTCTCTCTTGTTTAATAAAGTATTGGTCATATATATTTAATAAGTCTTTATACTTACTTCTACCACCAGACACAAAGTCATCTCCACACATATAAATACCAACATCAAATGGGTCTGTTTTTTCTATAACAATGAACCAAAACTCATCTGCTCCAAAACCATCCATATAAAAAGCTGACTGTCTATCATAACCATATTTATAACATGAGTTCATAAAAGCTCTTTGTAAATGGTCTTGAGTTGTTTTAATATCTACAAGTATTTTTCTTCCATTCTCCTCTTTAACATAGTCTGTTTTACCCTTACAATAAACTCCAGTATCAGAATCCTCCCAACAACTTACAATCTCTGCCTCTCCACCAGACAATAACCCAACCACTCTTGGTATGGAGTATAATTTTTGCCTCATTTTTAGTAAAGACTTTTCCTCTCCCTTTGTTATAATAGTCTTATCATCGTTCTGTAATTTAAACTCCTCCCAAACTTTACCCCTTCTTGTTCCATCGTATGATATAACCTGTTCTTTATATTTATCAGGCTCTAATATGTTTTGATGAAAAGCTCTACCAAATAATAATGCATTAGTATCATCTTGCCCCCATTTTCTATAACTCTCTAGCTTTGCAGGTGAATGTGATAACTTGCCTAATTGAGAATTTGTGATGAAATTTTTATCGCCATAGTAAATAGAATCGCTATCAAAATCTTTTATGTATTTAGAAAAGTCCATATACTATTTATTTATTTCATTCATTAACATCTTTCTTTGGTCTTCTGTCATTGAGTAACCATCCATTCTCTGTTTAACAACCAAGCCCTCTCCATCTCTAATAGCTTTCATCATGGCATTAAACTGACTACTTGTTAATTGTTTGTTCCCACTTACTTGTTTTTTCTTAGGAGTACTAGTTTGTGCTATTGCGTTTGCAACTTCATGTGCTGAAGCAACTGAAGCGTCAATACCTATACCAAAATTAGCCAATGCCCTACCCCATGCAGATGTTTCACAAACCTCAACAAACGATGTCTTATTAATAAAACTAGCACTTCTAACCTCGTGTGCATGACCTGTTGCGACCTCTATACCACCATGCAGTATCGTTGCTTTTATAACACAATGCTCCTCTGTACATTGTATGATTTCTGTAATTAATGAGTGTTCAGGATGATTCTCCCTAAAGTATTTAAGTCTTTCATTTACTTCTACATACTCCTTGCCCTTTATATTGATTGTTTTTAGTCTAGCCATAATATATTAAATTAAATTGTTTTTACAAATATAGTTAAAAAATGTTCCATTATACCTATCTTGGTATATATTTTTTCTTAAAAGTTATTAACATCTCTTGTGCTCTTTCTTTTTCAGATTTCTCTTTCATCCATAGGTTTTTATATCTATCAAGTTCCTTGTTTTGTTCTTGAATTTTATCTCTCATTGTTAAGTTTAAATCTGTCTGCTCATCTTTATCATTTATATATAAACCTAACATATCCATAGCTTTATCATACATTCTTCTATATGAAGAATCATATTGATAGTCTGTATCGTGCATATTTCTTGCGTGGACAACAGACGCATGATTCTTATAACCTATTACATCTTTAACCATATGGTTTGTATAATTAAAGTTTCTAAACAATAAGTTAACTAGTAGTTGTCTTGATATAACTACATTCGCTTGTCTTGTCGCCCTTTTGTTTCTTATTATTTTTTCAACAGGCACATTAGATACCTCTGCAATTATTTTTATTATATTCTTTTCTATTATTCTCATAATCTTCATCTCTTTGTTAACATTAAAATTATTATTATTATTCCAAAAATTATCATTAGGTCTAGCCCATCAGGTGCACAACCTTGATTATATAACCAATAGTCTTTCCAGTATTGTTTCATAGTATTTTATTTTTTAATCGTTCCAAAATGCTTTCGCACAATCATCAGAACAAAATTTATACTCAGTTAACACATCTCCACAGAACGCACATTCTGTTTTGTCTGCGAGTTCTTGATATGGCTCGCTCATATTTAAATAATACCACTTCATCATAACTTTATCGTTTATTATTATAATACCAATTTTCTTTTTTCAACTCCTCTGTTTCAACAGGCTCTCCATTAACATCAAGAATAGTTATATTACTCATAAATAATGTTGCAGTTTCTTCTCTATCATTCCATACTTCTAGATTATTCATATACATATCATAATCTGTATCTTCTCCACTAGTTTGGTTTGCTAATAAAGTCAGATGAGTTTTACCATCTTTTAAACAATTCTCTAATTGTTCTATAAGTTTTTTAATTTCCATAATTTATATGTTTATTTAATTCCTCTAATCTTTCTGACAATTCATTATCATCTAGATTTGCTAATTCTTTTATACTATTTCTACCCTCACAATTAATCTTCTGTATTTCATTGATTACTCTCTCTCTATCTATTGGAGATATTTTATCTAAAGGATTTAAGTGTGGGTTATCCATGTAATGTTTAATTTTAGCTACTATATCTTGGTATGCTGTTTTACTCATAGTTTTTATCTTTAATTTTAGTTTCTAAATCTTTAATTTTTTCGTGCATTTTATAGAACTTTCTAAGTTCTAAGCTAGATACAAATGGAGATGTTAATTTTTCTATCCCCCATGCCTCTCTTAATTGTTCTAATTCTTTTTCCATTTTATACTATATTATTATCATTTAGTAATCTAATTATTTCACTTTGTTCTTTAATTGTTTTATATAATTGTTTTGCATATTCTGTATCTTCTTTCCCATTCATATATAAATCATTGTATTCACACATTCTGTGAAAGTTCTGTATGCTTCTTTTTGGTATAATCATAATGTTTAATTTTTAAAAGTTTCTACAAATATAATCTTTTTTTACATTCTGTGCAAATAATCTTTACACTAGTTATTAACAAGTTATTAACAATCCTCACATTCATATTTTATTCTTTTGGTGTTAAATTATATTCATTTTCAGCCATATACACTATTGATTCCCATATTTGATTTGCAGTACCATCGTTATCAATGGACATGCCTAATATCTCTTGTGCTATTTCATCTTCACACTCGTAATGATTCTGTACATCTTCTATGTGATACAGACCATCTACATAATAACCATTATCTCTCAATAGTTTAATTGCTTTTTTTACATCGTCTTTTAACCAGACAGATTCTTTATTTAATTCATTCTCGTTTGGTTGCGAGTTTGCGTATTCTAAATCGTTTCTTGTTTCCATAATTTTATTTATTTAATTCTTTAATTACTACTGCATTATATGTTTGTGCAAATTCTTGTGCCTGTTCCATATCCTTTGCTTTCATTTTAAATAATTCTGTGCCCTCTTGACACAAGAATAATTTAGTCCAAGTTTTTTCTTGCTCTTTATATTTATCTAATTCCATAATTTTATTTATTTAATTTTTTTAACTCTTCCTCAAAATCCCTGCGAATCATTACAAGGTCGTATTTAATACTACCATCATCTTTTATATAATACCACGTTTTTAATACTATTTCGTCTATTGCTTTTTCCATAATGTTTTATCTTTATATATTTAATACTCTATAAATTAACTAATACTTTTTTTATTCTTTCCTCTTTGACCTCATCGCTTAATTCTCCCCAGTCGTCAGGTTTTATTATACCATGTGTCGCAAAGATTAATCGTTCTTTACTTCTTATCCAATCCTTCTTGTTTGATTCTTGATTTGTTGTGTCCTGCAATAGACTAAACAACTTTAACATTCCTAAATTATCCATATATTATTATTTTTTATTAACACTACTTGACTTTGTCAAAAATTACTTGTACCTTGCCCATCGTTTTTTCAGGAGATTATTCAAAAAGAAACTTTTTAAATTCTCTCTCAATACTCTCTCTGATTAGTAGATTTGTATTAAGGCTAACTATATCTAATTGGTTCGTTTGTTTATTATTCATAGTGATTTACCCCTTAGTATGCATTAAGAGGTAAACCTTGTCTATCTTCAAAACTCATTCCCTCATATTCGCATTCTGGATTAGTTAGTTTATGAAAATACATACTCAATTTTTCTGCAATTTTTGTTAATTCTGGATAGCCAAACCAATCTCTAATAGTACAATCATTATTTATACTTCCTAACATACCACCACCTAAATAGTTTTGATATGCAGTCATTTTCTCATTTTCATAACCAAATGGTGTTAGGTCTATTTCTACTCCTCCACCTCTTGTTGATACTTGTTGTCTTAATACTTTAAATTTCATAATGTTTTATCTTTATTTAATTAATAATTCAGTTTTGTTATCACATAGCCAACGATATGTATTTATTTTGTTGACCTTATTAGTATATGATAGTTTTTTATAATCTACATTACCATTATCATCTAGTGTAGGTTTCTTCGACCATAAATAATGATTAGTACCATTTTTATCTATCCAATGTATTTTTGATTTGTATTCAATTAATTGTTTCTTCCAATCATTGAAGCATAAGAATTGTGAATTTTTCATAATTATTTAGTTTTGTTTCTACAAATATAATGTAAAAATAGTTTACACACAAATATATTTGATAGAAGATATTAACAAAGTTATTAACAATTTATATTTTCTTGTATCTCCCTTGTGTTTTCTTGCATCTCCTCTAATTTGTTTAGAATAAATTCTTCAATCTCACTAAATATATCGCTATCGCAATCCAATTCTATATCTAGTCTTCGTTCTATTTTCGTCCATACATTAGATGTATTTAGTACATCGCTAATTATTAAGATTTGTTCTGATTGTTCGTCTGTTAAAAATTCCATATTATTTTTTTTAAGTTAGTTTGTTTGTTTGCTTACTCATTACTCATAGTGATTTTTTTAGAATTAAGGGGGTATATTTCAACCCCCATAATCCAAACTAAATACACACTACATTTTTTCCATTACTTGATAAATTAGATTATCAAATTCATCTTGTGTTAATTGACCTGATAAAACTCTATCAATCAATTCTTGTTGATTTAAATTTTCCATATTAACTATTTATCTATACTATTATTCATAACTCTGTTAACTGCACTATTTATTACTTCTTCTTTCTTCTTGTCCATACTATCGTATTTTCTTCTAATCTTACTCAGTTCATTATAAGCCATGTCACATTCAGCTTCTACACCATCTAATCCCTCAATCATTGAGTCATCAACGTCCATTTGATATATTACGTCACTTACTGCGTCTCTAATTGCGTCTTCATTGATATAAACATTATCTCTCTCTGCTTTAATTTCATTTATATGGTCTTTAATGCTTTCCATGTCCTCATCAAATTCTGATTTAGATATTAGAATCATATCATCTGATTTTAATAATTCGATTAGATATACTTTTGTTCCTTCTAATCTTTGTGTTAAACCTTCAATTAATTTTTTCATAGTTATTTAGTTTTAAATTTTGGGGGTATTTAAGGCTACCCCCTTGACCTATTATTATTTATCTGTTAAGTATAAACTCGACTGATTTTTGAGCTTGACTACTCGCAAAAATTATTTCTTTTGGGTGGTCTTTTAAATGCTTTATCCAACCATTAATATAAGCTTGACTATTTCTATCATCTCCCTTTGGTTTAATACCTGTTAGATTAGTTAGAAACATAGCTCCTAACTCAGCTACTAACTCCTCTTGACTATATGCAACCTTGTTATGATTTGGAGAGTTCAAAGTTTTTCTATTTAGTATAGATTCGTGACCTGTTGAATGATTCAACTCATGGAATAAAACTTTATAATAATCATCAGGAGTAGTAAATGTCTCTTGAGTACTCATATTAATCATATGATTAGATGGCTTGTAAAAACAACCAACATTATCTTGGTGTATTAATTGAGGTTTTTTCCTCATATTAGTATATACCTGTTCAGCCTCATTGATAGGCTCAAATATACTACCTTCAATAACTTCATCGATATTCCATTTGTCCTGAATACCCTCAACAGAATCCAGATTAAATACTCTGAAATAACTTGCACTCATTGACTTGTCAACATCGCTCATGGTGTAACCCTTTGGAATTACTAACTCTTCTAAGCTTTTGCCCTTTAGATATATTCTCTTGCCTTTGCTATCTGTTACAAAGTATGCTACTCTCCAGTTAACTACCATATGTGATGTGCTACCTTTCTTGACCTTTCCCCCTAGTTTCTTGGCTTGATTAAAGGTCATAAATTCTTTACTTGAGTAGTCATATTGCATCATTGCCATTGATAATAATAACTGATTTATACCTCTGTAAATTTTACCTGTTGTATGGCTGATACACATTGTGTCTGTATTCCCTGCCCATGATTTGAACCATGTTAGACCTTGAGTTTCTAATCCCTTGATTACTTCATCTGTTATAATCTGATAAACGTCTTTTTTCATAATGTTTTGTTTAGTGTGTGTTAATGATTAACCTTGTGTCAATCTCATACCACAAATGTAATGTTTTTTTACAATACGTTCGACAAAGGTATTTGAAATAAATGCTCTGACTCGAGGAAAAAAAAATGAAATTTAGAATGATTCTAAATAAGGAATAGGTGTTACAAACTACTAATGGAACGTGCGTACGTGTGATGCGTATGCGTGTGATGTACGTGCGTGATTGTAACGCATTAAATTGATAAAGTCAATAGCTAATAAACAAAGTTATTAACAATACTATTAACAATCATAAATGTAAAGAAACTTAACAGAGGGGAAATGATTCTAATAAAGAAACAGAAACTTTTAATGGTAGACATTCAGAACAGATAGAAAGTCTGTTAGATGGCTTTAAAATGCCCTTCAAATTGATTTGGGGATAATTGGTATAAAGTGTACAGGTGTTACACCATTTGTGTTTACTACTCACTAGAACAATCGTTCTTAATAGTTTTGCAGAACGCTCATTCTAAATGCTTGGTGTTGATTGTCTTATAATATATATTATGTTAAGTAGGGTAATAGGTATTAGTAGAGCGCCCATTCTATTATATAGTATGTATGAATCAGAACGCTTATTCTGTTATGTAGTTAATGGGGTGGGGTCAAATATATCCACTTGGGGTTCTAAATTTGGATTAGCATAATAGTATATAATACCCACCCTCAAAATTTCTCAAAAAAATTTTTAACACAAAAAAAATATTAGCTTAACATTCTATTAACATTAGAAATGTATATTACAGCATGAAAATAGAAGTATCTAAAATAATATATGTTCTAATAATGATAGGTGTCTATGTGGTATCTATATTTTAACCAGGAACGTGAGTCAGAGAAATCATTTGTCTGAAAATACCCTTTTTAGCTCCAAGCTCCACAACAGAGTCTCCTGGAGAAGATATTGATTTTTTTATAGAGTCTGCAACAATATGCATGAAGTCTTTGTTAACTGTAAGAATTATTTTATCCATATCAACTATATCTCCTTCAGCAGCAAAATAAATACTAATAGCACCTGTGCTTCCAGATGCGTATATTACTTCAAGATGTCTAAAGGAATCTTTTCTAAAAGCGTTCTCCAAAACACCTTTTGTATGTATAAAATTAATAGTCATTACACGTATTTTCTTTTAGCCATTCTAGCGTCTTGTTTAGGATTGTGTTTCTTTTGAATAGGAAACTTAGCTTTTAAACTAGCACCTGCATGTTTCTTAAATGGCTTATCGCCATGCTTCATTAGTTTGTATTTTCCTTCTCCTTTCTTCATCCAGTGAAGACCTTTAGGTGCGTTTACTCCACCATCTTCCCATTTAACTTTATTAGCCCAGTAGGCTGCAGACATTTTTCCTTTTGCTATATTTTTACCATGCCTAGCCTTGAAAGATTTTCTTCTGTTTTTTTGTTTTTGTGATTCACCTTCTTTTGGTTTACCAGCAGTGGTCACACCTTGTTGACCAAATCTAATTGTTTTCTTACCACCTCCTGGTTTTCTAACAACTACTATATGTGATTTTTTTGGATGGTTTGGGGTTCTTTTAGGCTTGTTAAATGCAACTCCACCTTCCTCGTAATCACCATAATTAGAACCAGAAGAATAAGAGCTTCCTGGGTCACCACCAAAAGACTGTCTAAAATCTTGTCTATTTTGTTTTCTTGTAGCTTTTCTATCTTGTTGTTTTTGTTGTCTAATTGCTTTATTTTCTTGTCTTCTTTGGTTTCTCTCATCCCTGCCACTTTCTCTATCAGCTCTTCGTGTTGCCCTTTCACCAGTTCCTACATATTGAACATTTCCTTCAGCATCTGGGTCAGTATAAACTCTCCTTAAACCTCTTCTTTTATACTCTCTAGCAGTGCTTGCAGTAGCACCTCTTTTCTTTACCCTTTTACCATCTACAACATCAACAAACTTTCTCTCATTCTCATTAATCATTTTCTCCTTATTCATCTCAGTTGGTATATCTCTACCTCTTATACCCTTTGTTTTTATTTTTGTTTTTATAGGGTCTCCATCACTATCTTCACCTGAAGTAATGTATTTTCTCTGCTCTCTACCAGCTGCCTTTTCTTCTTTATAGTCTCCTAAACCAAATTTAGATGCTCTAGCTCCTGATATAACTTCACTGTCTTTAGATAGTTCGTCATCGTATTTTTTCTTAACAAGACCTTTCTCAGTTTTTCTATTAAATAATCCTCTAGCTAAACCTCTTCTTTTTATATCTCCTCTACCCTCTTTAGCTTCTATCATCAAATCTTGATTACCATAACCTTGATTCCAAGTTCCTTGGTTTTTTCTTTCTACAAATTCACTTTTTCTATCTGCCCCTTTAGAGTCTGGGTCTACATTATCTTCATAATGTTTATTAAGATGTTGTTTTCTTGAAACTAAAGGAGATATATTTGTTCTAGTTCTTGTAGACCTATCTGTTTTCCATTGGTTGTAACCCTCTTTATCGTTCATTTCATTTAAAACTTCCCCACCTTCATTAAATATATTTTTCTTAGGCAGTTTTCTACCTGCTTGTCTATATAGAGATTTTTCTTTCTCATTTAAAAGTCTTTTAACTTTTCCTGTAGACTTTTTATCATAAAGTGCTCCTGCACCATCAAGCATTTGATATTCTAATGTTCTTCCAACATTGCTATTTACATGTTTTCTTTTTTTCATAATACCACCTTTTTCCATTTTTGATTTATAACCTTGACCAAATCCTGTAGCTCCATGTCCACCAAAAGTGTGAGTTGTTTGCTCTACCTTTTTTCTTGTTTCTTTTCCATGGGTTTTTTCTAAGTCTCTTAATTTAGGACCAAAAGCTTGTTCATGAGCTTCATCATAATTATCATACATAGCGTAACTAATTCCAGCCATAGCTCCTATAGGTCCAAAAGCACCTAAAGCCCTATTAACTCCAGTAGCTCCTGCTCTTCTAGCTAACGCTTGTCCTCCTCTAACAATAGCCTCATCTCTAATTGTGGATTTACCAAGATTTTTAAGTTTTTCAGAGTCGTTTTCTTGGATTTTTCTTTTTTCTTCTTCTTTCTTTAGTTTAGCTCCCTCATCAGTATTTCCTTTATTGCTATGTAAATTAACATCACTTGCATCAGAAACTTTACCACCATCCTTGTATTTTTTCTTTTTTTTATGAGTTCTTGCATTATATTTATCAAATCCAGGAAGATTTGTTTTTTTTCCTGGCAGGAAGCCTGCTGCATCTTTATTTATTTTATCTATCTCTTCTTGGGTGTTTAAAATTACAAATTTTCTATCCTTATCTTTATTTGATGATTTTTTAACAACACCACCTTTTCTCATTATTCCTATATTAAAACCAGGTTTAGACATTCCTCCTAAAGAACCTGCCATAGCGTCCATTTTAGCTTTCTTTGCCTCTTTTGAGAGTTGAGACTTATTCTCTCCACCACCTTCTCCTAGAACTTTTACTTTTAATATTTTTCCATCGTTATTTTGAGAAACCTCTTCCCCCTCAGCTCCTTCTCCACCATCTTTTTTCTTTCTTAAAGCTTTAATACCCATTGCCAATGGATTGGCACTAGCCATTTTTTTCATTAAACCACCAAGGAAAAACTTTCTGGTTCTTTTTTTAGATATATACTTTCTACTTTTTGCCATTACCTGCAAATTTTTCTACACCACTGATTCCAAAACATCCAAGCACAACCCAAACAAAACTGTCGTAAACGAATTTATTGATGATGAGGTCTTTTCCAACCCATCCTGTTACTAAATCAGCAACCATTATTAAACACATAATAAGAAATGCTACAAAACCTATTATAGCTTTCTCATTCCAATTATTATCATTTCTAAATATATTCATAATTATTTCTTTTTACCACCATTATACTCAACTGCATGACCTTCACTCACCAATGTGTCGTTAACATTAATTGGTAAACCTAGATTGTCAGGATATATAGTTAATACACCTAAAACTCTACCATATTTACCAACCTCTTTACTTTCTACCTGTAAATCACCTTTATCAAGTATTTCTATTAATCTATCCTTAGCAGCTAAGCCACGTTTTTTTTCCTCTAAGTCTCTAGTTCTACTCTCAGGAGTATCTATACCTGCTAATCTAACTCTCTTATGAACTGATATATCAAAACCTAGGTCTATATTTACATCTATAGTATCTCCATCAACAACTCTATCTAACTTTGCTTTATAAGTATACATTAGTTTAATATGTATTTAAGTTTACCATCGTGTATGTATATACTTTCTGGTCTTTGTATTGGTTGACCTAGAATGTTATACATACGACCATCATTTTCTGATTTTTCTAATATTTCAGGAATAGAAGTATTACATGGCATACCTGTTTCACAATCTAAATATTCTGTTTCAAATTCTACTATTGTATCAATAACAAATATCTCAACATATTCTATAACATCTATAAACATAGTGTCTAATACATCTTCATAAACTGTTACTGTATCTGTAATATACGTATATTCTACTTCTATTACTGTTTCAATTTGAATAATTGTGTCTGTTTCGTATATGTATTCATATTCAATTACAGGAATATCTACAAAAATAGTATCGCAAGGAATTTCATCAGGAGCACAATCTAATGGAGTAGTTGGAACAGCTCCATTCTCATCACCTGCGTCTACACAATCTTCCCATGAATCATTTAACCATGCTGTCTGAACACATCCATCAGGAGCATATTGAGTCCAATTAGCTGGGTCGTCTCCACAATAATAACCACCCTGAGTGGCACAGTCTAAACATAATTGTTGAAAATCATAACCCTGACCTTTACAAAACCAACTTAACAATACAAATAAAATAAAAATACTTTTTCTCATAATTAAAATATTAAATAATTAAAACCAAACTTCACTTCATATACTGGTTTCATCCAATAACGCATGTGTGTTCCTTCTATAAATAAACCTAAATGCTTAGTTATACGAGAACCAAGAACAATACCAGCGTCCCACTCTATATTATCATAATCTTCTATACCATATTCAAAAGAATAATCATCTAAACCATAATGAAAAGGCATACAATTAATCCACGTATGTAACCACATTCTATCTGTATACTTATAATATGCTACACCTATGACAGCACTCAACTGTTTTTGCATACCAAGTTTTTCTAATTCTCTTTCATTATATGATGCAACTGCATTTCCAAAATAATGTTTATAGAACTCGTCATCAGATGTAGCTATTAACTCTCCATCGTTAAACCAGTGCCAATCACCATTAACAAACTCTGTACTATAACCAAAAGATTCAGCTAGTTGTTTAAAAGACTGTTCTCCTGGTGTCCAAAAATCTTCTATAGGGCTAATTCCATATGGGTTATGCATTCTAAATACACCACCTAAAGTTAAATCCCAATTACCTTTAGCTAATCTAAATCTAGTATCAAAAGAGTTATATCTTAAATCTACTCTTTGATTGTCTTTGTATTGGACTTTGGTAACACACCAATTTCCCAAGTATCTAATCCAGTAATTTTGTTCAGTATACTTATCCCCACGATTACGTATAAATGAATAATTAAATAAATACTCCCAACCAACAGCGTTACCAATAGTAACATTGTCTGCAACACCTTTTTCAGTGCCATAATACCATGTCTTAACCTTGTACTCATAATCAAATCTTGCTATTTTTCTTAAACCTATTGTTAAATTATAATCATAAGGATTAACTTGTGTTACATCCTCATATCCTTTTTGCACAGCTATATAATCATCTCTTTCAATAAAAGATGTGTTCATTGTCATTGATGTATATACAGTTGAGTATTTAAAAAAATCTTGGATTTGTGCTTGTGCACAAATGTTTACCATTAGTAACAGTATTATTATTCTTTTCATCGTTTTTGTTTTTACCTGTAAATATACGAAATTATTTTATGTTAATGTTAATGTTATTGCTTTACTTACTCCACTATTTGTAACTGTCATTACTATATTATACGATGCTGGTACTTTTCCTTTTCCTGGAACTGTTATCATATCACCAAACGCTATTGTTGTGCTACTACCTATTGTTACTATATTAGTATCACCAGCTAATGCTGTGCTACCACTTGTACCTAAAGTCATACTAGTCTTGGCTGTGTTTTGTATTATAGCATCAGCTTGTGCCTTTACTATAACTGTTGTGTCACCAGCTAACGCTGTAGTGCTACTAGTTCCTAGTCCTGGAAATGTAGCCTTATCTTTATTGGATGACACCTCTGTTCTAAGATAATCTATTTCATCTTGCATTTTTTGAAGTTGAAAAATAATAGGAGCAAAGATAGGGTCATCAACATATTTCCTACAACCATCTGCTTTTTCTGCATCCCAAGCTGATTCTATATTTGTTAATGTTGTATTGTCTATTTCTCTTGCACCTCCTCCAGAAGTTGCAAAAAATGATTCGTATGCTTTTGCTGTTAGTACCATATTACGATATGTTTATTACGTGATAACTTAAATATATAGTTATTGAAGTCATACTATTATTAGTTAATGCAGAGTCTACAGAGACTTCTACAGCTTTATCTACACAGTCTGTTAAATTTTGTGATATTTCAAATCCACTCATTTCACCTAAAGAATAAACTATATCAGTTAAATGATTAGTATTCATAAATCTTCTTATGTGAAACAATGTTGTAGTTCCATAAGCTCCAGGTTCTTTATCAGCGTAATGAAAATTTAAATCTGCTGAACTATTTGTTTGGTTTACAGATGTATTATTATCTACCATCATTATTCCTGATTGTGGAACTATAATAGTGTTAGCTCCTTGAGAAGGTATAAGTTCTATAGGTGTAGAATGTAAATCATTACAATTAGCTTGTGACAAAACAACTTTAACTTGTTTATGTATATGTTGACCTGCTGAAACCAATTCTGCAGCAGTATCTTGAATTTGTATATTACCACTTCCAGGGTTTAATATTATATCGCCATCTGACTCAATTCTAAAGTGTCCTTGAGCTCCAGCAGCATCTACTGTTGTTAAAGTTGTGTCTCCATGTTCTGCTACGTCTATAAAGAATGAATCACCTGTAGAAGTTCCACCATTTCCAAGTATCTGCAAAAAAGAACCAGCATGATGAGCTGTAAAATTCATAAACTCTGTTCCTACTTGTTGAAATTTAATTCCACCTGTTGCTCCAGCACCAGTTTCAGAATTTAAAACAATATCACCATCAATATTTAGAGTTAAATCAGCAGAGGCAGCGCTACCACTGTTATCATCATCTACTGTTGTTA
>Ga0098038_1000768_pt1 | contig 13985 bp, 12 predicted proteins | sample 5B_taG_FD_75051 | JGI IMG/M metagenome (GOLD analysis project Ga0098038, IMG submission 75051) | Marine viral communities from the Subarctic Pacific Ocean - 5B_ETSP_OMZ_AT15132_CsCl metaG | ecosystem: Environmental > Aquatic > Marine > Oceanic | place: Pacific Ocean | collected 2015-01-08 | reverse complement strand
GCTGCTCAATATTTACTTTTAGGAATATTAGATGATAGTGGAAATGCTTCATATACTGGAAATGGTAGTTCAGGAGTTTATATTTGGGGTGCTCAATTTGAAGTACAATCACAAGCTACTGCATATCTAAAGTCAGATGGTATAGCAGCAGTAAGAAAAGCAACAACTACTAACACCTTAACTTATAGTGAAGATTTTAGTAAATGGACTGTAGATGGTAGTGCAAGTATTACATCTAATGCAATAACATCTCCTATTGGAACTTCTAATGCTACAAAATTAATAGCAGGTACAAGTAGTGGTAGACAAGCTATTAAATTAAGTAATGCAACAACAGGAAATTTAACTGTTAGTGTTTTTGCTAAAAAAGGAGAATATTCTGTAATACAACTAACTGATGCACAAAATGGTTCAGGTTTTGTTAATTTTGATTTAGAAAATGGTTTAGTAGGTTCTTCTACTGATATGACAGGAACAATTCAAAATTTAGGTAATGATTGGTATAGAGTTATAGCAACATATAATTCGTCTTTAAGTATTCTTTCTTTAAGAATATCTATTGCTGAAAGTTCAACTTCAGCAAGATTAGTAAATTTCTCAGGAAATGGAACTAATGGTTTATATATTTGGGGTGCACAAGTAGAACAACAAACACAAGTAGAAACTTATGCTAAGACAACAGGATTACCTGTAACAATAGATTTATTTACAGAAAATAATTACGGAACAATGACAAATATGAGTGCTTCTGATATAGTAGAAGATACTCCAAACAATTAAAATTATGATATATACAACACCAAACACAAGTTTATTGACTGAAGTAGATGCAGAGGGAAACCCTGTATGCGACTTTTCACAAATCGTAGAGGATAGTCCTGCAACTGTAAGAAGGTCTTTAGATGGTACATTATTTATTGCTAAATTTATGGGCGAAACTCCTACTTTTTTAGAGGGCTTAGACCAATATACTCACGAAGAGATATTAGCAATAGTAAGAGGTACTGACTGGACTCCTGAAAACCCTGAATAATATGCCTTGTTTAGAATGTGAAAATGGATTATGGAAGTTTGGAGAAAGTGGCAAGTGCCAATATTCTTCAAAGTCTGAGTGCGAGACTGCTAATGCTGATTATTATGCAGCAGAAACTTATAATGACTATCCACAATCTGCAACTAACAATGCTAAAAAAGCTATTAAGTATAAAGAAGAAAATGGTAGTTCTTGTGGAACTAACGTAGGGTGGACAAGAGCTAATCAGCTCGCAAATAGAGAAAAACTTTCAAGAGGCACTATTGCTCGTATGGCTTCTTTTAAGAGACACCAACAACACAAAGACGTTCCTTATGACGAAGGCTGTGGAGGTATAATGTGGGATTGTTGGGGAGGAACAAGTGGAATTAATTGGGCAATAAAAAAGTTAGAGCAAATAGATAAAAATAATAATATGGCAGAAAAGAAAAAGTATTACGGAGACGAAGAACACGATTATCATTTTAACTTTACTACTGATATGATGGAGAAATTACATTCAGAAGGAGAATTAGAAGTAAAAGTTGAAGAAGATGGTAGAGAAATGTTAATTTTATTTACCTTTGAGGGTGGTCGTAAAGAAGAAGAAGTAATAATTGATAAAAATGACGACAAAATGATTACTTCAATGTTAGATGAAGAATTAGATGAGTATATCAATAAATTAACAGACTCTATTAAACAACTGTAATGTCAGACGAAGAAAGAAAAAAGTTACAAGAAAAAAACATTAACAAACTCAATCCGTATAAGGAGAGGGTAAAGAAATATTTTCCTAATGGTGGGGAGATTTGTACTGAAGGTAGAAAAAAAGGAACAAAAATAGTTAGAAAAACTACGCAAATTAGCAGAAATGCCTTAACTTGGGCGTTAGAAGGACATTCAACAAAAATAAGAATGGCATTAGATTCTTTATTTGCTGAAAATCCTGAAGCATATATTAACGCTGTATCTAAATTGCTTAATTACACAGTTCCAAAGCTTTCTTCTTCAGAGATAAACGATAACACAACCAAGAAAGTCAAAATTGAACTTAATGATGATGTAAGCATTGAAGATTTAAGAGCAAAAATTGACGAAATTGACAACAACTGATAACACACTTAAGTTTGCATTAGAGAAAAAGATTTGCGAACTTTCATTCTACGAATTCTTTAAACAAGCTTGGCACATTGTTGAACCTTCTATTGAGCTATCTACTAATTGGCATCATAAATATCTGTGTGACTTACTACAAGAAGAAGCAGAAAGAATAATTGCTAATAAACCAAAGACAAAGGACATTGTAATTAACATACCCTTTCGTTCTACCAAATCACTTTTAGTTACTGTTATGTTTCCTGTATGGGCGTGGATTAAAAATCCTAAGTTTAGATTTATAACAGCATCATATTCAGCAGAATTATCTATAGAACACGCTACAAGAAGTAGAGATGTAATAAATTCTGAGTGGTTTAAAGACAGATGGTCAGATGTGTTTCATATTAAGAGAGACCAAAACTTAAAAGCAAGATACGAGAATAACTTTTTAGGAGTAAGAAGGGCGACATCAGTTGGGGGTACGGTAACAGGGCAGGGGGGAGATTTTTTATTGGTAGATGACCCTGTATCACCTCAACACGCTGCTTCAGAAGTAGAAAGAGAAAATGCTAACGAATGGTATAGAACAACATTCTATTCTCGTTTGAATAATCCATTAACAGGAGTAAGAATTGTTATTATGCAAAGAATACACGATAACGATTTAAGTGGTTTCTTGTTAAGTGGTGGCGAGAGCAGATTAAAATACAAGCACATTTGCATACCTGCAGAATTATCTGATGATTTAAAGCCTAAAATATTAAAAGACAACTATGATGAAGATGGTTTATTTTGGAGTGATAGGTTTAGCAGAACTATTTTAGATGATTATAAACAAGCTTTAGGAAGCTATGGATATGCAGGTCAGCTTATGCAGACGCCTACACCTTTAAATTCAGGTATGATAAGGTCAGATTGGTTTAAGATAGACCAATACAAGCATACTACCGAACAAACAACAGTAGATTTTGTTATAGACCCTGCATATACAGCAAATGAAAAGAACGACCCCTCAGCTATGCTTGCCTATACTTATAAAGACAATAAATGGCAAATAATAGATTGTATTAATGTATATAAAGAATTTCCTGATTTAGTTAAGTTTATACCTCAATGGGTGGCTAAAAATGGATATACTAACAGAAGTAGAGTATATGTAGAGCCTAAAGCGTCAGGAAAATCTATTGTGCAGACATTAAAAAAAGAAACAGGCTTAAATGTTAGAGAGGATAAGCCGCCATCAAAAGATAAGGTAGCTAGAGTGCAAGATATTAGTGCTTCTTTGGAAACAGGTAGGGTAAGTTTATTGAAGGGAGATTGGAATGAAGAATTTTTACAACAGCTTGTTAAATTTCCATCAGCTAAACACGACGATATGGTTGATTGTTTAGTAATGGCAATCAATAAACATATGTGGAATAACTCTAAAATATTATATTTTTCCTAAAATTTCTTGGATTTCCAAAAACTTCTAGTATAGTAATTAAAAAAATCTTATAATTGCGAAATTATAAGTATAATATGAAGTTGCAAAGTATAAATGAAGAACACGAAGTCTTAATAAGGCGTTATGTTAATTTTATTAAAGGTGTAGCGTATGAGGCTACTGAAGATTGTGAGCATGGCAAGTTTGATGACTATAATGATATTTTAAAAAACATTATAAAGTACACAAATGAGTTTCAAGAAATTATTGAACACAATAATAAAACTAAAGAATGGGTATTTATGTCACCTAATTTAATGCTATATTCTTGTATGGGTTTTTTAACAGGAATAAAAAATAAATATAATGATGATAAGATTGATTATTTATCAGAAATACTTTTTGAAAAAACAATAGAAGTTGTAGAAAGAACCTCAGCAATAATTGAAAATTTAGAATACGAGCAGTCTAAAAAAGAAAAAATAGAACTTATAAAAATAAAAAGAAATGAGCATAGTAATTAGTTTAAAGCAAGGTGATGAGCAAAGAGATGTTACAATCCCAACAGAATGGAAGGATATGACATTAGAATATTGGTGTGGAATGACAACAATAATTAAATCACATTTTGATAGAGCTAAATTAAGAAGAAACTCTCAAAATGAAAAGCAAGAAGAAATAGACCATACTGTAGAGTATTTAGAATTTGTAGATAATCAATTAGAGGATTTTCAGAATATACAAATGAATAGAGATTTGTTTGGCTATATGACAGGTTTAGACAAAGAATCTATGAAGCTAATAGACATAGAAAGCGTAAACAAAGTTATAAGTGTTTTAGATGGTCTTGTAGAGGAATACAAGCCAAAAGGTATACGTTCTTTTGAATGTGAAGGAGAAACATACTTTTTTCCATCAGAATTTCTAAGACAAAATACTTATGGCGATTATATAGAGGCTACACAACTTGAGATGTATATAGAATCAATGAAGCACGGTAAGTTTGATGTATTGCCTGAACAGATGGCTATATTATGCAGAAAATTAGAAGAAGAATATGATGATGATGTTATTCCTCAAAAAACAGAAATGTTTAAGAAGTTAACAATGGACGTCGTTTGGGAGTTCGGTTTTTTTTTGACTCAGCAAAACATAAAATTAGCGAAACTTTCAAATATGTATTCGGCGAAAAAAGAGCTAGCGAAATGATAGTAAAGACTAAAGGGCTATATGATGCGTATGTAAAACCATTTGGTTGGCTTAACAGTCTTTATATGCTTGCTGAGAAGGGTATATTTAAAACAGAAGGTCTTAATGGTATAGATAGTGTTAAAAATACTAACTTATACAAAGTTTTAAGTTACTTAAGTTGGATAACAGCTACAAATGAATACGAATCTAAGGTACAAGAAAAAATACACAATCCAAATAAAATAACTTAATGGCAATAAGACTAACAGACGTAGTAACAGTAATGAAAAACAAATGGACTTATGGGGATAAGTTCTTTGGTTATACAGAAGAATTTAATGATAATCATAATACGCAATACCCATCAATACTAATAACCCCACCATCTTCAGTATTTCCTGAAGTGTCTTTAAATAATGGTTGGGAGCTTTACACTTTTGAAATATATTTTTCAGATTTATACAACAGAACAGCACAAGCAAATGTTAATTTAGACCAAAGATGGGATAACTTGCAAGACTTAGCTAATGAGTGGCTAGATATGTTTTTAAAAAATTATCAAGATGGTGTAGTAACAGGTTTTTTAGAGGGTGAAGATGTTTCTGTAGAAAGAGTCAAAGAAGTAGCTAATGACCAATTAATTCAAATAAGAATGAACTTTACTTGGAAAGTGTTTAGCAAATGTTTTAGACCTGAATCTATTTACCCTACAGACCTTTCTAATCTTGTAACTTGGTTAAGAGCAGATAGTGGTTTAACATTTGACATACCTACTAAAAGAGTTTCTGCTTGGGCAGATTATTCAGGAAGTAATAATGGAATAACACAATCTGATAAAACAAAACAAGCTTTAAGATACACATATGATGGTGCTAATGACAAAACAAGAATTGAATTTAATGGAACTTCAGACCATTTTATTTCTACAAATAATTCACCTATAGGAACTGCCTTTACAATGTTTTTTGTTGCTCAAGTTAAAACTGATGCTACAGAAAATGGAACTTATTTTAGCTTTAAAAATGGTAGTAAAGAATTAACAATAGGAAGTACAAATAATAAATTAAGGGGTCTTTTTTCTGACGCTGCAGGAAATGGTGATACATTAAGTTTAAACGCTTCTAATACTTCTAATTATCATATTGCAGTTGCTAAATTTCACAACAAAAGATTATACTTAGAATTTAATAATACAATAAGTGATTCTGTTCAAGATTCAGGATATAACAACTCAACAGTTTATAATGATTCCACATATAGTTTAGGGTATCAACTGCTAGGAAATGCAACTTATTTCTTAGACGGAAACATTCAAGAGTTTATAATATACAATCAATCTTTAGATGATTATAAAATAGGGCAAATAAAAAGTTACTTAAACAAAAAATACAATATATATTAATTATGGCAGGATTTAATGGTACAATAGCGGCAGGAATACAGCCTTTTGACACCTCTAGTTCTAATTTAGGAACAATGAGTTATAATTGGAGAGCAAATTATGTAAAAAGTGCGCATACACAAATGAGATATCAAGTTATTTGGGACGGTTTAAATGAAAACGAAGAGCCTCTTGCTAGTAATTTTTCTACACCTGATGGTGATATAATAAATATAATTTTTAGGGTATATGCAAGCACACAATTTCCTTATCCTGTGACCTCTGCAGATTGGGATTTAGTAGGTACAATAAGAAAAACTAGGGATATAGCAAATAGAAGCTATGTAAATGGTCAAGCAAATCTAAGCGGACAAAGATTTACTATTGAAATTAGCCAATTATGTCAAGATTTATTATCATATAGCTTAGTGCCTATTAACAAGGGTACTTGGCAAAACTCTGAGTGGGGCGGTATGAATGGAGGAGAAACAAAACAAGATAATGTTACACAAGGCATAAGTTTTTATAATGTAACTCCAAATGGAACATATAGACATATTTGGGTAACTGCTACTCCTGAAGTATTGTTGGCTAATGGTACTGTTGAAGAAGCAACAGGTGCAGGCGTAAGCTTGTCTTTTAACAAAATAGCCATTATAAACTCTGTAGCTCAATTTGAGAAAGACGCAATATATTATGCCGTAAAATATATAATTAGAAAATTTACTGCTAATACAAATTTCCCTAGGGGTTTTATGAGTTTATGTCCAAACTACACTCAAACAACTAATGTGCCATTTTTAAAACAAGTAAGAATGGACGAAGAAGCTGAATGGCTATATTGGTGGCAAAGAGATATGGGAAATTCAGGAGACCAAACAACTAAAGCAAGATTAAAGGTAGAAACATATTTAAGTAATGGTTCTTTGCAAAACACAATGTATTTAACAGATTTTAATTCTAATTTAGACACAGAAGTTGTTTCAGGCCCTACAACAGTTTTTAAATTAAATCAGCATAGAGTATGTGTGCAAAATGTGTCGCCTACATACATTAATGCTAATGCTGTAGATAACTCAGGAAGTACAATTACAAATCAAATAGATAGCTCTACATCATATTACAAAATACATTTAGAATATACAAGTCAGACAAGCGCTGTTATTAGAGCAACAGAATTTAGATATTTTGGTATAGACAGAGAAACTGCTAATGTGCCATTTGGTTTTGTAAGGTTTCATTGGCTAAATAGAATTGGCGGTATAGATAGTTATACAGCCAAAAGAGATGTAATAGAAGGATTGTCTGTAAGCAGAGATACAATAGAAACAAAATCTGCAGACAGAACTTGGTATCAAGATAAACAAACCAACCAACCTTCAGCAGGGACTAATTTAGCAGATTCTGCATATGTTTCTAATACTATGCGAGGTGGTAATTTATATAAAGGAGGCAGAGAGGTTTTAAATGTTAAAGCACAAAGAAACAATAGTGTATTTACAGAGCCTTTAAACAAGCAAACAGCAGAATGGTTAGAAGAAATAATGACTTCTCCAAATGTGTGGATAGAGATGAACACAGATGCTACCGCAAGGGGCAATACTGTAAACCCATACCAAAGACCTTCAACAAAAGGCTACATACCTGTTATAATAACAAATAGTGAGGTTGAAACTTTAAATCAAGAGGCAGGTTTAGTTAAATTTAATATTGAATATACTTTAGCCCATAAAGTACAAACACAAAGAAATTAATGTCACAGGTTACTATTGAAATTTTAGATTATGTCTATGAGTCAGGTACAATAAATTTTGACTCTAGTATATTAGGAACGCTAGACGTTACATCACATTCTGAATTCCCTTTAGCTCTTACTTTTACTATATCAGATATTAAAGATATAAATGCTAGAAAAGGTAGCTTTAGTAAAACATTTAAAATACCTGCAACAAAAAATAACAATACAATATATAAGAATGTTTATCTTTCTAATAGTACAAGCACAAACAATGTTTTAAATAAAAAAAACTGTAGAATATTAGTAAATAATATTTTTGCTATAGAAGGATTATTACAGTTAAATGCTATTGGTGGTGTAGATAAGCCTGAGAATTATTCTTGTGTGTTTTATGGTAACAATATTAGTTGGGCAAATAAAATAGATGAAAAACTTTTAAAAGATTTAGGTACAGATGGTAGTGGTTGGGATAGCTTAAATGGCAAAACAGGTACAGGATTAAAAATAAATAAAACAAGCATAGTAGCTACATTTAGTGAAGATAATGCTTCAGGGTCAAGCCCTGTTGTTTACCCTGTAACTTCTTATGGTGATTTTAACCCTACAGGTGAAAGTCAAACGCTACAACTTTTAGATACTGCTTATGACGCAGGACACGCAGGAGCAAATGTAAATTCTGTAGGATATGTCGGTAGTGTGAGTAACCCAAATAGATATAATACACCTGAGCCTGTAGTAGATTGGAGGCCTTGTATTTGGGTTTATGATATTTTTAAAGAAATATTTACACAAACAGGATATAAAATTTCTTCTAATTTTATTGAAGGCAGTATGTTTAAAAAGTTGTTGTTTTCTCTACCTAATTTTAAATACAATAATGCAGGAGACAGGTATGATGCTAATTCTTTAGAGTCTTCATTTAAAGATAGTGCTTTTATAAAAACATTTAATTATAGTGCCGCTAATACAGGGTCGGTACAAACACAAAATTATTTTGTAAACCTTAATAATACTTCTGCTAATTACGAATACACTTTAAACACTTCAAGTTTTAATGCTAGTACAGGGGCTTACACTATTCCTGAATTTGGTTATTACAATATAAATTTATTAAGAATGGGATATATATATAAAAATCCTGTTTTTAATAACAGTCAAAGAATTACAATAACAAAATCTGTGTTACGAATTATAGTAAAGACTGTTGGAGAAAATCATTGGAGAATATTGGCTCAAACATCAACCTCTCCTGAAGTAGAAATAAGAAGTAGTAACTCATCAACACACGAAGGACGAGGTTATTTTGGTAATGAAATAAATGATGATGCTAGATATTTTTTAAACAAAGGAGATATAGTTAGAACACAACTACACGTTAAATTTAAAATTTTATTATTAGCAGGAGGTTCTTATGATGCTTCTTTTGATATAGAGCTTTATGGCTCTCAAGAAATAAATCTTTCATCTCCTTCAGCAAATGTCCCTAATGGTAGATATGATATAAAACTACAACCTGAGTATACTGCTTATGGTCAAACGTATAATTTAAAAGATGTAATTAATAAAGAATACAAGCAAATAGATTTTATAAAAGGAATTGCTCACGCTTTTAACTTACAATTTTCTACTGATGAAAGTGCTAAGGTTGTATATATTGAGCCTTTTGATACTTTTTATAAACCATTAGCAGAAGCCGTAGATTGGACATACAAAGTAGATAGAAGTAAAGACTATGTAGACACTTGGATAAAATCAAGTTTAAAAAGAGATTTAATTTTTAAATATAAATCAGACGATAAAGATGCAAAAGTTAAACAAAGGTCTATAGATTATTTTAAAGAAATACAAGACGAATACCCATACTTTGAAACTTTAGATGATAGTTTTGAAAAGGGTAAGGCTGAATATGAAAATCCATTTTTTGCAGGTACTTTTAACGCAGGAGATGTAGATATATCTTCTAATCCTAATCCACAGCCATATATAGCTTGTGTATGGCAAGAAGCGGAAGGAAATGTATACTTGTCTCCAAACAGCACTACAAGGCCTGACAAGGGATTTGATTTTCAACCAAGACTTTTATTTTGGAAAAAATACAGCCCTAATTTATCAGGAGCAACTTGTTTAAAATATGCAGTAGCACAAACTTGGGATTCTACATTTAAAGGCATATTTGCTGACCAAACTGCTATTAATGTTATATCAACATCTTTTCCACAAGCTACATCATACAATAGAGACGATAGCAGCTCGCCTGTTTTATCTTATGGAAATGTTTGGGTTAGAGATTATGATGACGCAAATAATACTTATAGTGCTTATAGTGTAGGTAATGGCTTATATCAAACTTATTATAAGCAAATGATAGAAATGGTAAAAGAAAATCCAAGAGTTAGAACTTTGCAAGTAAATTTAAAAATTAAAGATATTATTAATTTAGATTTAAGAAAATTAGTTTATATAGATGGTGATTATTGGAGAATAAATAAAATATCTGACTATGCTCCATTAACAAATAAAACAACAAAAGTAGAATTAGTTAAGTGGATTAGCTATGGTGGCTTTGCAAGTGACGAACCAACATTAAACCAAAATGATGGTAAATGGAATAATTCAACAGGAGTTTATTTTAGAAATATATAAGTATGGCAGAACAAAGAAATCAAATAAATAACGGTGGTGTTCCAAACATAAGTGGATTAGAAGTGTATATGACCGTAACAATTAGTGGTGAAGATTTTTTAATACCTATTGTAGCTGAAGATGATTATGGTAATGCTCATCAAGTATTAAGGAGAAGTGTAAATAACATAATAGAGGACGACGAATAATATGGCTAAAGAAGATTATCCTAAAATAGTTCAAGGGCTTACAAGAGCGGGAAAGTTTTTTAGAAAAGCTTTACAAGACGAGCTTGAAGAACAAGAGCATATTGCTTCAAGAACTCTGTATGAATCTTTTAAAATAGAAATTAACGAATTTTTTGGAAGTTTGTTTTTAGATATTGTTTCTGATGTTAGTTATATGAACTTGGTAAATGAAGGCGATACTGACGGTGTTGTGGTAACTGAAGATAGAATACTAGAGTGGGCAACATTAAAAGGAATAACATTTAGCAACTCTAAAGATAAAGAAAGATTTGCAGAGTCTGTTGTAAGACAATTAGCATCACAATATTTAACTAAAGGAGGAGAAATGGTTGCTCCTAGAAGATATAATTTTATAGGTTATGCTTTTGCAAGAGCAGAAGATTCAGGTATAATATCAGCAATAGAAAATGATATATATAAATCAATAGAGGCAGAAATAGGAACGGTTTTTACAGGCAAAGTAATACAATTAACAATAGCATAATATGGCATTAAACAAAAAAGTAGCAATAGAGGTTGAAATTAAAAACATAGAAAAAGTTTCAAAGTTAAAAAAGGAACTAAAAGATATGAGAGCCGAAATGAAGGCTACAGAAGAATTGACTGCAGGTGGAGTTAAATTAGGCAAAAAAGCGGCTAAGCAATATAGTAAAACAGCAACAGGTGTAAAACATAAATCTGCTGAGTTAAGAAAACTTAATAAAGACTTAAGAGATTCTAACGATAATACAAAAAAAGTTACTAAGTCATCTAATGGTATGGCTAAGCAAATTATAAAAGGAGCTGCAGCTATTGGCGTTATTGTTACTGCTTTTAGAACTGTTAATAGGATTGTTTCTTCTATAGTTACAACTTTTACTGAGTTTGAGTTTGTTATGGCTAAGGTAAATGCCATTTCAGGAGCTACAGAACAAGAATTTGTTGCATTAAATGCGTCAGCAGAAAAGCTTGGTAGAACAACATTTTTTACTGCAGAACAAGTTGGACAATTACAACTTAACTTTTCTAAGTTAGGTTTTAGTGCAGAAGAAATAATGAACGCACAAGAAGCTACTCTTGCATTAGCTACTGCTACGGGTAGTGATTTGGCTAGGAGTGCTACTGTAGCTGCTTCAGCCATTAGAGGTTTTGGTTTAGATGCTTCTGACACACAAAGAGTTGTAGATGTTATGGCTGTATCTTTTGCAACATCTGCACTTGATATAGAAAAGTTCCAAACTTCTATGACTAAAGTTGCTCCTATTGCTAAGGCGGCAGGATTTTCTATAGAAGACACTACAACTATAATGGCAAAATTAGCTGATGCAGGTATTGAGGCTTCTATTGCGGGTACATCTTTAAGAAATATTTTACTTAAAATGCAAGACCCTTCTTCTGATTTAGTAAAATCATTTGGAAGAACAATTCATTCTTTAGATGAGCTTATACCTGCTATGAAAGAATTTAGAGAGGAAGGTGGAAGTATGGCTGATGTTTTAGAAGTAGTAGATTTAAGACAGGCTGCTGCTTTTGAAATTATGTTAGCAGGTTCTAATATTTTAACAGAATACAGAAACAATTTAAAAGGCTCATCAGGAGAGGCTCAAAGAATGGCTGATATTGTTGGTGACACTTTACAGGGTGCTTTTCTAAAATTTAAATCTGCACTACAAGGCCTTTCTATATCTATAATGAAAGATTTTGCTGATGGGTTGCAAAAAACAGGAGAAAGATTAGCAGCTTTTGGTAATTTTTTATCTGATAATAGCAAAATTATTACAGGATTAATAAATCTTGTTTCGCTTCTTACAAAAGGTTTTCTTGCGGGTTATGCAGCTTTAAAAATAACTACAGTAGCAACTAAACTACAAAGTTTAGCAACCGTAGCTCTTGCTTTAGCTACAGGTAAGGCAGATTTTGCAACAAAAAGACTTATTGTTAGTATGAAAAGTTTAAGAGGCGCAATAGCTAGAACAGGATTAGGAGTTCTTGTAGTTCTATTAGGAGAGGTTCTTATAGGTTTATATGATAATATGAAAGCGACAGATGAATTAGCCGATTCTCAAGATGATTTAAATGATAAAAAACAAGATTTTTTAGATTTATCACTTAAAGAGTTAGCGCATACTAAATTGGTTTCTGATGAAAACATAAAAGCTTTAAAAGAAGGTATAAGACTTAGAAAAGTAGAAAGATTTGACCTTGAAGAAAGCTTACTAATGAAAAGAATTACTGATGAGTTTGAAAGAAAAGCAGCAGAAAATAGAATCAAAGATTTAACTGACGAAATATATACTTTAGGAGTTAAAATAAAACAAGAAAAAGATATACAAAAATCAAGAGAAGAAGCTGATAAAGAAGAAAAAAGATTAAAAAATGATTTAATAAATATAAAGCAAAAAGAGTTAGAAATAGCTCAAAAAATGCCAGGTACTACAGATTTAGAAATTGCTGCAAGACATAGAAAAATTGATGCAATACAAGAAGAAATTGACAGGCTAAATGAACTAGGCAGAGTAAGAGAAAGTACAGCGACTACTCCAATGACTTTTGAAGAATATAATAAAGCTTTTATAGAAAATCAAAAACAATTAGAAGAAAATCAAGTTGCATTAAGTGATGAGTATTTTAAAGGACAAGTAGAAAAAGCACAAGAACAATTACAAATGTTCCAAACTTTTTCTGACAGTATATTTACAATAATTGGTAATAATGCACAAAGTCGTTCAAGGAGAGAACAAAAACTTTTAGAAGAAAGAAAAGAAGCGGGAGTTATAACTGAAGAACAATATGAAAAACAAGTAGAGCAAGTACAAAGAAAAGCATTTGAAAGAAAGAAAAGATTAGATATTGCACAGGCTATTGTAAATGGTGCATTAGCTATGACACAAACTGCAGCTAATGTAGGGTTTCCACTTCAATTTGTTTTTTCACCTATTGTTGCTGCTATGACTGCTGCACAAATTGCAGTAATTGCATCACAAAAATTTGCAGACGGTGGCTTAATAGAAAAGTTTGCAAATGGAGGTATGGTAGTTGGTAAGTCACACGCACAGGGTGGAGAGAAGTTTGCTGTAGGTGGTAGGGTTGCAGAGCTTGAAGGTGGTGAGGCTGTTATAAATAAGCGTAGTACAGCTATGTTTAAAGGACAGCTATCGGCTATGAACGCAGCAGGTGGTGGTGTTAAATTTGCAGATGGTGGCTTGATGAATATGCCTTCTTTTGCTAGCTCACAATTTAATGCAATAGGTCAACAGAATATGATGGGCGCAATGAATACAAGTAGT
>Ga0098038_1000766_pt1 | contig 14004 bp, 17 predicted proteins | sample 5B_taG_FD_75051 | JGI IMG/M metagenome (GOLD analysis project Ga0098038, IMG submission 75051) | Marine viral communities from the Subarctic Pacific Ocean - 5B_ETSP_OMZ_AT15132_CsCl metaG | ecosystem: Environmental > Aquatic > Marine > Oceanic | place: Pacific Ocean | collected 2015-01-08 | reverse complement strand
GATTTATCTATGCATCAAGTATTGTTGTTGCAATGAAGAAATTAAAACTTAAAGAAGATGAAAAAGGGAACAAAGTCACTGACGTAAGAGGTATCAGAGCCGCTTGTAAAGTTATGAAAACAAGGTATGCCAAACCGTTCGAAGGTGTACAGGTCAAGATTCCTTATGACACAGGTATGGATCCATACAGTGGACTTGTGGATTTGTTCGAGAAAAAAGGTCTATTGGTACAACAAGGTAATAGGCTAAAATACATTGACTCCAAAGGTAAGGAGCATATAGACTTTAGAAAACAATGGGTAGGTGAAAAACTAGATATGATAATGGCAGAATTCAAAGAAACTGCACCTACAGAAATAGAAGACATAGATGCCCCTATCGAAGTAGAAACAAAATCAAAAAGTTAAAACAAGAGCAATGATAGACTTTACACACGAGGACATCGAAAGGTTATGGAACTCCATAACACACTACGTTCCAGAGAGACAGAAACTGGATTGTGCAATAGACTTTATTAAAAGCCTAGAGGACATAGGTGTAGAACATGACGAAATCAAAGCGTCTGCCGAATACGATCCCAAGTTAGAAGAAGCAATCGCAACTGTGTTCGAGGAAGAGGAAGAGTCAGACGGATACGGCGAAGATGATTAATTGGTATAACGAAGTAAGTAGGAATCTAGACAAGATACCAGATTGCGTGGCGTACTTTGACAAGGAATTACTTGAAGCCAAAAAGCAGTGCAAAATATACGGTAATCTCGAACGAGCCAGTGCCGCACTTCCAGGCATAGTGGAAGAGAGGTTTAGTCAACTACAACAATTAGAAGCAATACTAGAATATCTAAACATAGAACTTAGAAGATTAAGATCAAAGACTTTCAGAAAATATTTAGAAAACTACAATAGAGCATTATCAAGCAGAGATGCAGAGAAGTATGTTGACGGTGAAGATGATGTTGTTGACATGGACAAAATTATTAATGACTTTGCATTGATAAGGAATCAATGGTTAGGCATCACCAAAGGACTAGATCAGAAGCAATGGCAAATCACAAACATTGTAAAACTGAGAGTAGCGGGAATGGAAGATGCAGACATCAAGTAGAATTATCCTAACAGACGTAGACGGTGTATTACTAGAATGGGAGAACCATTTCACAGAATGGATGCTACAAAGATCTTATTACGAAAACGAAGTCGGTGAAGGATACATTGGTAAAAAAATATATCCTTACAAACTACTAGACAACAAACAAAACACATATGAAATGGCAGAGCGTTTTGGACTTTCAAAAACCGAAATCAGAAAAGAGATAAGAGAATTCAATAAAAGTGCCTGGATGGGTACCCAATGTCCTATACAAGATTCACAAACTTGGGTTAAACTGTTGGCGGCAGAGGGTTGGACTTTCATTCCAATTACATCTCAAACATCAGATATACCAGCACAACTTTTGCGAAAGAAAAGACTTGGAGAATTATTTGGAGATCATATTTTTAAAAATTATCATATATTAGACACAGGAGCAGACAAAGATTCAGCATTAGCGGAGTTTCACAACACCGGACTGTATTGGGTCGAGGATAAGCCAAAGAACGCTGTAGCCGGGCTCAAATACGGTTTAAAGCCTATATTAATAGACCATCCATACAATCAAGACTTTGATCATCCTGACGTTATCCGTGTAAGTAATTGGAAAGACATACACCAAATAGTTTCAGGAAGAAAATGAAAATATACGTAGGGCACGACAGCAGAGAAGACATCGCTTACCAAGTGTGTGAACACTCGATCAAACGTAGAGACCCATCTGCGGAAGTTATTCCTCTTAAACAAAATGACATGAGGGCTCAAGGAATATACACCCGCGAACGAGACAAACTTGCAACAACAGAATTTACATTTACAAGATTTTTTGTACCTTACCTGAACGACTATAAAGGGTGGGCAGTATTTTGTGACTGTGATTTCCTATGGAAGATACCAAGCCATATGCTGACAAAATATATGGATTCTAGCAAGGCAGTGGTCTGTGTACAGCATGACTACACACCCAAAGAAACCACTAAAATGGATGGACAAGTTCAAACAGTTTATCCAAGAAAAAATTGGTCAAGCATGGTGCTTTGGAATTGTGAACATCCTAAAAATAAGATACTAACACCTGAATTCTTAAATGAGCAAACACCTAAATTTTTGCACAGATTTTCTTGGCTCGAAGATTCAGACATAGGATCATTACCACACAATTATAATTGGTTAGTTGGATGGTATAGAGAACCCGAGGACGGATCACCTAGAATTTTGCATTACACCGAGGGAGGTCCGTGGTTCGACGGATATAGAAATTGTGAGTATTCTGATGACTGGAAGAAGGAACTAATTAATCTTTTTAGTTCGTAAAATTAAAAATAAATCTTATCTATCTGATCGACGTTTGGTTTCTGTTCGATAACTTCGCTGTGATCAAAGCCTAATTCAAACATGAACTCGTCCATTTCGTGCTCACACGGTATATCGGGAAATTGTTTGTCTTTGTGTTTATTGACTTCTTGTACCACATACTTGGCACGTGTGAATATGTCCGGTGCACCTTTCATAATCATTATCTCAGCACCCTGCACGTCCTGTTTTATCAAATCAAACTGTGCGTCCTTACCAACCAACTCGCCCAAGGTCTGCATCTGACGAGTCTCGAAATCTTTAAAAATACCGAACACTGTTGAGCCTTTAGTGTATGTTACTTTCTTTTTATTTCCTTTCTCAATTTCACGTAGATACATTTTAACTTCTCGATTGCTATCTCCAAGAACAGCAATATGATATTTGTTGGCGATTTCTTTCAAATGTTTCTCGTATTTTGGCCCTGCTTCTATGCAGGTGTATTCTGCATCAGGCCATATTGATTTCACCGTGTTTGTCCAGAATCCTATGTTAGCACCTATGTCTAGGATCTTTTTTGGTGTAAAATTGCTCTCCGCTTTTAATTTTTTTAGATATTCGTACATCATGTTTTACAATAAACAATGTCAGGCCATGTTTTGATTAATACCTTGAACCCTAACGAGTTCAAGTGTTCCTTAATATCTCTTTTACTGCTACCGTATCTTTCACTGTTGCCATTTAATTCGATCATCAAGTATTCAACGTTTTCTAAAGTTTTTTCCGCACCTTTGAGAACTTCCATTTCAAGACCTTCGACATCTATCTTAACTAAATCTATAGCATCATATCCTAAGGAATCTAATTTGTTAATTTTTGTTTCTCCGTTTTCTAGTAACACTCTGGTATTTTGAGTAGCACTTTCTTCTGTCAACTTAACATATCCATCTTCATTGCCTAGTGCTTGGTTGTATGATTCAATATTATCATATGCACTAATATTCCTTGCAAGACAGCCATAATGTAAATTATTAGGTTCATAGCAATGAATTTCTTTTGCATACTGTCTCATAGATAATGTCCACGTACCGCACCATGCTCCCACGTCAACTATTAGATCAAACTCCTTCCCTTGTCCCTTGCACCAGTCTGTAAATCTATTGAGGCAGGTGTCCTGCATATAAGGATATCCTTTCTCACGCCAATTTTCTATCTGTGCATCATTAGACGGAACCCATAGACCATCGGAAAGTTGTTCTATGCTCACAGCACTCCCTTGTCCATTAATATCTCTACTGCTGTACCGTTTTCGAACTCCTCGGGTGTGAACTGTTGATAGGCAAGGCTGTACAGCCATGGTTCAGGTCCCCCGTAGTAAGGATTCTCTATGTCTGCTAGTTCCACGTTTCCTACATCCACTGCGAAACTCTTGTTGTCACAAAACACAGGTATTCCCTCACACATGGCCTCCACGGCCGCTATACTGCAACTGGTAACGACACACCATGCTTCTTTGAGATCCTCGGATAGGGGTACTTTGGCTTCACTTGGTCCTGATGTACCCCTGCCCCTAGGCTTGTGTCGAAGTCGGATAGGTCTGTCAGTGTATCTCTTGATCTGTTCTATGGTCTCGTTTGTCCAGTCTGGACGATCGAGGTAGTTGTGTATGCCTTCACTACTAGGACACACTAAAACGTATTTGCCGGCAAAGTTCGGTGCTTTGATCTTCATTCCGAACTTCTCAAATCTGTCAGCCTTGCAATTTTTAATATAAGGAACATGTATGGCATTCTTGCACACACGCCAATAATGATTGTCAGGCTTTAGATTGTTGTTGTCAAATCTTCCAAAGTAAGGTGTGTCGGTGAACCAGTAGTTGTGGTTACGTGCTTCCAACTTCTTGACCATTTCTCTGTTGTTGCCAACGAACCCCCAGAACATGCTGTTGCTTACAGGATCTGTTTCGATTGCGTTGTCTAATTTTGTTATCTGATCAGGCCATGCTTTCTCAACACCGTTGAACACTTCCCATGCCTTGCTGTTTTTGTTATTATATGGTGCGTAGATTGTTAGCATCTATAAATTCTATAAGTTGTTCAGCCCACTGCTTGTGACCTTCTGCCGATGGATGAGGATCACTTTTACTGCTTATCATTCCTTTGTCTAAAATAAATTCGTATTGACTGAGAGTAGGGCTAAAAAATCTATTCATGTTTATAGAGTCTTTGATAATTTTAAAATCAAAGGTGTCAGACCCAAAATCGTTTGGCAGGGAATTATACATCACGTATGGTATTTTCTTCCTTTCAAAATAGTTTTGCAGATCAAAAACGCTATCTAAGAATCTCATTGTCATGTTATTTTCAATATCCCAACCTGTGTTTTTCCTTACGAAATTAACATTGTCAAGAGTTTTCCAGGTACGCCATGTAAGTTCAGTTCCAGGCATCCTGCCTTTTTTATGTCCGTCGTTGGTCACGTAGTCATTCCGGCTGGCACTGGACCAACCTATGACGGCGAAGTGCTTATCACGTTTGTGACGTTCCAACCACACCTTGGTAGTGAAACTAATCCTATCATTTCCTCTGCCGCCCATAGCAAAGTTAACCAAAGGCATGTTATATTTTTCTGCAAGTATTTTCGTGGTAAATGTGTCAACACCGTCCTTGGGACGACTTGTAAGAAAACTGCAACCATTTGAAAATAAAAACATAATAGTGTATTATAACATAATTATTAATTAAATGTTAGCAAAAAACATAAACTCGCTGAAGTATTTCCTGAATCGTTGGGAAACAGTAGACCCTGAGTACGACTACACAGTGCCGTACCATCCAGCGATTGATCCGCACTTCACAAGTTTACCAACATTTGTAGCGGAGTTTCATAATTGTAAAGTGCATACGTGCCCGTTGTTGTTGACTAGGGAAAATAAGTTAATCACAGAACACGTGTGGAAACTGACACACAAGAGCAGACACAAGCCACACAAGAGCCACAAACTCTGGACTGACTGGGATGACAATGTGGATTTAGATTTACCGCCCGTCACTGAATTTTTCCACGAAAAAAACACATACGTGTGGTTACCCGTTGATGATGACAGCAAAGGAAACCCATGGCACATCTGGATTGATGTCATATCCAAGTTCAGATTGTTAGAGAAAAGATGGTCCACAAACTTCTCTAGATACTGTTTTATATTGGCCAATCACAGTCCGTATTTTGAAAAAGTTTGTAAAGAACTTTTCCCAGGTGTTAAAATAGTCGTCATGAAAAAAGGAGAGACATGGCAATTCAAACATCTCATAGTGCCCAGTATGAGTAATGTAAGGGATGGTATCACAACTCCCGCACTTGCTCCATGGTTACGACATTTCAAAGGATTGACTAATATTAAAGGAGTAAAGCCTCATAGGAAGATAGTTGTGCTGAGGCCTGGTGCCAAGTCCAGGAGGATGTTGAACTCGGACGAGTTGTTACTGAAACTCAAAGGTTGGGAGACTGTTACACTTGAGAACCTAAGTATAAAGGACCAAATAAAAACATTCGCAGAAGCATCACACGTGTTGGCGGCCCATGGTGCAGGCATGACCAATCTGTTATGGTGTCAACCTGGAACCAAAGTCATAGAGATCCAAGACAAGAACATGATTCACAAGAAAGTTTATCCATTACTATCGCACAATCTAAACTTGGAACACAAACTTTACCTAGCGGATGTTGTAGAGATACCACGTGAAAAGGGAAACAAACTACAGGGTGTCAAAAGATTCAGTGACATGATCAACTTCAAGATAAACATTCCTGAGATTATGGAGCACCTAGAATGAACCTCTCAATACTACAGAAGAAACCTGAACTAGTACTAGAGCCTTACCCACATTTTGTGATTGAGGATGCACTGCCGGAGGAGGTATACGAGCAACTTCAGAGTGAATGGCCCACAAAGCAACTGTTAGCAACAGAACCGTTTGATCAAGATATATGTTACAGGCTGAAGGCAGATGAGATGTTGAAGCCAGGCAGAGTCTCCAATTTATGGAAAGAATTTACCGAGTATCATACTTCTATGGAATTTTACAAAGAGATGATTCAGGTGTTTGGCGAGTTGGTCCCCCACGTCGACGACCTTACATTAAGTCCAAGAGGGTGGGACACAGGCAATGACAAGATAGGAACCGATTGTCAAACGGTGATGCACAAACCAATAGACTTCAGTTCAAGGACTGCACACATAGACAACCCTAGAGAGATATACGCGGCCTTACTTTACATGCCATACAAAGAGGATCAAAGCACGGGTGGAGAATTCCAGATACATGAAACTTATGCCAACATCACAGAAGTGAATAAAAACGGTGGTAGAGAAGTAAAAGAAAAAGCAGGTGAAATTGTAAAGACAATTCCTTACAAGGCAAATACGCTTGTTGTGTTTTGTAATAATTCAACAAGATGTGTACACAGTGTATCTGCTAGGAAAGATGCTGTGCTACACAGGAGGAGTGTGAATATCATTGCAGAATTCAACAGGGCGGCCAGACGTAAGATGTTTGAAGTGAAGGAAAACAGAAAATAATGTTGTCAGGAATACACACGACCAAACCACGGACACAGCGTTATGTGGATGCCTTTGTTCGTGGTGCCGGCCAAGGAAAGGTGTACCAATTCAGAGATCTAAAATCATTACCTGAGGAGAATTTGACCATGTACGGCATACTGGCAGGATCCGGTGAGGTGTACAAATGGTGTGAGAAGGAACACAGGGATTTCTTTTTCATGGATCATGGGTATTTCACAAATGCACATGACCGTCCACACTGGTTACGCATAACCAAGAACAAACACTGTCAGAATATATTACAGCAAAGGCCAACAGATAGATATGAGAAACATTTCAAACAAGACATTAAACCATGGAACAAGGGTAAGAAAATTCTTGTCCTACCGCCAACTAATGCAATCGCAAACTTCTTCAACGCTACGGATTGGTTGAGCAAAACAATCAAGACCCTGAAACAAAACACAGACAGAGAAATAGATGTACGAGAAAAACCATACAATCCTACAGTTGCCATAGACCATGTCGGCGCCACTGTCAAAATAGATAGACCAACACAAAACAAAGGCAAAATAGATTGGAACCAATACCACGCAATGGTTACATACAATTCCAATACAATGATAGCAAGTTTGACAAACGGTGTGCCTGTGTTCTGTGATGTAGTCAATAGTGCCGCCGCTCCGATATCTGAAACTGATTTTAGCAAGATTGAGACGCCAAAATATGGAGATAGGATTGCTTTATTTTCAAGTTTAGCGTATAATAATTGGACAATGAACGAAATGGCAGACGGCACTGCCTGGAGAATGCTCAATGAAAGTTGAAATATTTAGAAGGACTGTCAAAGACCGTAGACGCGGAAACAGTTATGAACTTTTGTATCATCTAAAGGAAGGAATACAAGCCGCAGGGGATGAAGCAATCATTGTCAATGAACACATCACAGGGCCTACAGTCGAAGGCGAAATGACTCCCACAGCACCAATGGCGGCAATGTTTGGTTACGGTGGAGACAAGCAGATGCATCACACCAAGGGAAGGCGCAGAGAACTTGCTGACAAGTGTAGAGAAAAAAATATTCCTCTCATAACCTTTGATGGAGGACTGCTATCAAGTTTTGGAAACGTTTCAACATCTCCGGATCATCACTTTAGGGTGTCATTGTACACGCCAATGAATGATGGCGACTTCTTATCAGATAATAGTCCTAGTGATCGTTGGGAAATGATGGTCAAAAAATTTAAAGTTCGATATGAACCATGGAGGAAATCAAACCAGGAAGATCCTATTTTATTTGGCCTACAGCCAAAAGATAACTGGAGCATGAACGAACTCGATCCTATAGAATGGTTCAATGGAATATATGAAAAACTGAGACCGGCAACTGACCGGAAGTTCATAGTGCGTCCTCATCCTAATAATGTTTCCAACATAGTAGAACGTAAGAATGAACTGCCCGATGACGTAGAAATACAGTTTACACAAAAACATTTTGCAGGAGATGAGAAAAAGCACTATAGATTTCATTTCCAGGAGGCATTAAATAATTGTCATGCTTTTATTACTCACAACAGCACTGCCAGTGTTGATTCCTGCATTCGTGGAATCCCTACCTTTGTTACCTCAGATCTTGCACTTTGTTGGCCAGTAGCAAACACTAATTTAAACAACATAGAAACTCCCGAATATCCTGATAGGACACAATGGGTAAACGATCTCGGATACAAGATGTGGAGCATCAAAGAGATAAGAGACGGAACTGTATATAAAAGATTCAAGTCTAAACTAGGATTATAAACGTATGTGTGGGATATACGGTATAACTGCTAGTGACCAACACTTCATAAACGAGTACATGAATATTTGTAAGCATAGAGGACCAGACGGTGGATCAAAAATTGAAATTGTTAATAAAAAATCCGGAAACACTGTTACACTAGGGCACAACCTTTTGAGTATCATGGCAGAACCTAAAAAGTCTTATCAACCATGGAGGACACCAAAAGGGAACACTTTAATCTATAACGGAGAAATATTCAACTATTTTGAACTGAAAGAAAACTATCCAGAATTCAAGGATACAACAGGATGTGATACTGAATTACTTGCTTGGGGACTAGACAAATTTGGCCTAAAGTTTATAGATGAGCTTGACTCCATGCATGGCTTTGCCTACTACGAACCAGATAAAGATAAGATTACATTGAGTAGAGACCATGCCGGCATAAAGCCATTGTACTACGCTGAAATACAAGAAGGACTGGTTTTTGGATCAGAAGTAAAAGGAATGTTGGACAAAGTGCCTGGCTCAAGAAAATTGGATAATCTTGCCGCAAGTTTTCAAAGCAGAACAGGACTTAACCCTTTACGTAACACACTGTTCACTGGTATAAAAAAATTATTGCCTGGAGAAACAATAGTGTGGGATATAGATAATAAAGAAATATGTGATACAAAACGAATATACATAAAGCCAAATTCAAATATTGAATTTGATCCTAAAGAATTCAGAGAACAACTTGCAAAGGCGGTACAACGTTGCTCTATAGGAAGAAGAAAAATAGGAGTGTTCTTAAGTGGTGGCCTAGATTCCAGTGTGGTTGCTTACGAGCTTGGTAAAATTAAAGACGAACTGCATACATTCACAAACAAATTTGTGCCCGAAGTGGAAGGTGATGAGGATTTTAATAGCGATGCAAAGGCGGCCAAAATACTAGCAGAACAGAATAAATTTACACACTCTGAAGTGGAGATCACTCCTAAAATTTTTAAAGATTCATGGCATGACTCGGTTTACTATGGAGAGCAACCAGTATACACAGCCAACTCCGCACTGTACTGTTACACAAATAAATTTTTAGCCGAACAAGGTGTTATCGTCACAATGTCAGGAGACATGGGAGATGAGATACTGGCAGGATACGTAAAATACAAACATATGTTGCAGGGTCGCATAAAACTTAATACCTGGTCGGACGTGCTTATGCATTGGCTGAATAGAATCAAAAGACCCGTGCCTTTGACAGACGACATACTGCCGGATAGTGTGCTTATTGATGAATTTAGTAAATGCTATTCCGATGAATTATGGAACAAAGATGATCCAACAGCGTCTTACATGGCGCTAGACTGTGTGACCCAGGTGCCCGCTGAATTTTTTAGTAGAAACGACACTTATGGAATGGCATACAGCATGGAGGGTAGATTTCCACTTGCCTCTAAATTTTTTATGCAATACTGCTTGAACATTCCAACAAAATATAAAATAGGATCAAGAGATGCGGACACTAAGATGCTGACAAAAATTTCATACAAAAAATTGTTGCCACAACAGATAATCAAAAAGGAGAAGACAGGATGGACTGTGCCAATAGGATACTGGTTGAAAACAAATGTCGATCAAGACTTGACAGATTTTTACACGCAGAGTGTTGGTGAACAAAATAAAATGAATACCGTAACGATCAATGCAAAGATTGGTAAGAGTATTATACCCGCATGGGCATATAAGAGTTGGAAGGAAAAATACAAGATTAAATATTAATCATGAAAACGTTAGCAGTAGTGACTACATTTCCACCTAATAGATGGACGGCATACGCCAAGAGAATGATCGACAGCCATGTGCGTTATTGGCCTGATGATGTCGTGCTCTATGCCTACCACGAAGGCAAACAACCAGAGTACAGTCATGAAAAAGTAAAATTTATTAACATAGAAGAGGTCAATCCGGAACTGGTTAAATTTAAACAAAGGCATAAAAACGACCCTGTAGCCAATGGTGAAGTACAGGAAATACCCGGTGGGGTAAGGCGGTTGGACGGCGCAGGAGACAAAGATAAAAACAAAGGCTCATACCTATGGGACGCAGTGAGGTTTGCACACAAAACTTTTGCTGTTGATCATGCGATTAAAAATTGTCCTACAGATTATGTGTTATGGTTAGACGCAGACACATATACTTTTAGGCCAATTACAAAAGATTTTGTAACCGGACTATTGCCCGAAGACAAGCTCGTAAACTTCCTGGGCAGGGGAGAAAAATATCCAGAATGCGGATGGGTATGCTACAACAAAAAGCACGGAAAAATAAAACAGTTTATGGAGTACTGGACAGACCTTTACATTAAAGATACCATATTCAATGAAGTCGAATGGCACGACAGTTATCTTTTTTGGCAGTGTGTGAAACGGATAGCACCCAACGATGGGGTAGACATAGGCAAAGGTGCAGGAGCCAAAGGACATCATGTGTTCATCAACAGCGTGTTGGGAGCGTATGTGGATCACATGAAAGGTAAAAGGAAAGTCAAAGGCAAAAGTAGCAAGACTGACCTACGTGGAGACAGGAACGAGGACTACTGGAAGAACGTGGAGAACTACGATCCGTTCGGTGGTGTCAAATTTGATCCAAAGCAGGTAGACGACATAGTGAGCAAGGTGGCCAAAGGAAAGCAGGGCAACTGATGAGGATAGAAGCATGGCCCATGCATGGCCCATTGAACAGCAAAGACATCTTCTCAAAATTCATTAAGTCGATGCAGGCAACAGGTGACGATGTGTATCTAAACAAAGAGACTGATGGTGACGTGGCAGTCATTTGGAGTGTGCTGTGGCAAGGCAGGATGCGAAACTACAAACAGATTTGGCAAAGATACAGAAAAGCAAATAAGCCAGTGATAGTGCTAGAAGTGGGCGGTATAAGAAGGAACAAAAGTTTTAAGATTGCAATCAACGGTGTAAACAGAAAAGCAGATTTTGCCAATCAAGATGTGGACAATACTAGATGGCCATTGTTCAATCATGTCTTCAAACCATGGAAACAGACAGGCGACAACATACTCATCCTAGGACAACATGATGCTTCTGAACAATGGAACGGTATGCCTGGGATGAACATTTGGTTTGAACAACAAATAAATGAAATTAGAAAACACACGACTAGACCTATACAAGTTAGACCCCATCCTCGGAATCCTGTAAGTATCAATCTAAACAAATATAAAAATGTAAGCATAACACGTCCTGTAATGGACAGTAATACTATAGACGACACCAATTTCAAAGACACATTGAACAACGTTTGGGCCGTGGTAAATCACAGTTCTAATCCTGCGATAGAGGCCGTGATCAATGGCATACCTGTGTTTGTGTCTGAAGACAGCCTATGCCATGACGTTGGCAATCATACTCTAGCCAATATCAATAATCCTAACATGCCTGATAGACAAGAGTGGGCAAACAAGTTGTCATACACTGAATGGTTTGAAGATGAAATAGAAAAAGGACTACCATGGCAGAGAATCAAAAATAGAATTATTACGAATTATCTATGAACACAATCTCAGAAATAAAATGGAAGCCATACGATGGAGAGATTGTAAACACAAACCTCGTTATACGTAAAGGTAAAAAGATACAAGAAACCGCTTTCTTCGAGGATCAGGTGAAAGCAGTTCCGAGGGGCAATGCCTATTGCATAGGGAACGGTCCTTCACGCAAAGGGTTCGATCTAAACAGACTTAAGGCCACAGGACAGACTTACGGATGTAATGCTTTGTACAGGGATTACACACCAGACTTTATATTCTCTGTGGATACCAACATGTCAATGAAAATGGTTGAAGACGAGGTTGGGCTGAAGACAGTACACTATGCTCCGGCCTTACAGGCAAATAGGAAAGAGAGCAAAGGAATGATACACCTCATACCTAACAATCCAAACTGGATATCAGGCAATGCCGCATTCTGGACTGCAGGAGTGCATGGGCACAAGAACATCTATCTATTAGGATACGACTTCAGGGAATACGGTAAGGGAGAGCTGAACAACATTTACCAAGGCACCGACAATTATGGCGAACGTAATGATGATAAAATATTTGATGGATGGTTAAAACAGTTTCGCGATATGTTGAAGATGAGACCTTATGTAAATTATACAGTGGTGCACGACAATCCACCAGAGTTTTTGCATTACCTACAAACAGGTACAGACCTGGGTAACAGTAAAATTATAAGTTATGCTGAGTTTGAAAAGGTATTAACATCTAGCAAGGCCTAGGCCTGCAAGTTTAAATTTAGTCTTCCACGCAAAGAAGTTTTTATTATGATTGGCGTAAGGATCTTTTATCCATGTCATTTGATACAGATGCACCATTTCGTGTGCAAGGGTTTCAATGAAATCTTTCCATTTTGGAAATTTACAGTGTAACTCGATGTAGTAATCTACTTCTATATGATAAGGTATAATCTTTTGATTAAATTTACCTTTAGGCGTTTTCCTATTGTCCCAATTGGCAACACATCGTCCCCAGTCTTTGTGGAGTTTTCTCACATACAATGGAATCATTGGTAATCTGCTGTTAAACAATCCTCTGTTTATTATTCTGAACCAATGATATGCCTGTTCAGGCGTTGGCTTGTAACCAACTTTGTTTTTGTATCTAGTCGCAGTGTTTTCCAACTTGACCTTAAGTTGTTTCCTAACATTTACCGCTTTGTTCTTAACTTTTTTCATGGTTGACTATATTACCAATTATGCTATAATATACTAATAATTATCTAAAATACCATGACTAATATGCACACAGATTTACCAAAAACTGTTAACGAAGCACTGAAAATACTAGCATATAATGATTATTTTTGGGCAAATCCATCAATGATAGGAAATACAGCCGTAATCAAGCCACACCCCAAAGACTACGACACAGTAAGATCGCTAGCGGAATCCCAATACGCTTGGACAGAGAAACAGGCCAGACTAGCCCTAGTGATATTGAAAAGATACCTGACCAAGTTTCAAGCACACGGCATGGACATAAAGAAGTTGTTAGACAACCCTGTGTATGAGGACGACTTCCGGGTTATCAGTTTTGACAAAGTGATAGAGAAATACACAGACGACGACAACATTGACAGGATAGAGATGAGATTCCCATATCACAAGAAAGTGATACAACTGATACGTTGCATGAAAGACAAACGCGACTTGCCTGGAATGTATGCACTGTATGACGGAGAGAAAAAGAAATGGACCTTCCAACACAGTGAT
>Ga0098038_1000758_pt1 | contig 14033 bp, 25 predicted proteins | sample 5B_taG_FD_75051 | JGI IMG/M metagenome (GOLD analysis project Ga0098038, IMG submission 75051) | Marine viral communities from the Subarctic Pacific Ocean - 5B_ETSP_OMZ_AT15132_CsCl metaG | ecosystem: Environmental > Aquatic > Marine > Oceanic | place: Pacific Ocean | collected 2015-01-08 | reverse complement strand
TTTATTGCTTGACTACTTATTCCTCTGACAGCCATCATTGGTTTAGCTGGCTGAAATACACGACCACTAGTATCAACAGTTATACCCGTAGTACCATTGTTATTACCTATTTCGTTTACAAGTATCTTACTCATGCTAGGTCTCCGTGTACTGTAACGTGAACTTTAGTTACATCTTGCTTAGAGTTAGAACCTGTTAGTACAGAGTAAACCCTAACAGACCCTGCCACTTGAGCATCAACTCCATCGTTGTAATGTGGAGGCAACTCAAAAGTAAAAGGGTTGCCGTTGGCAGAGTTGCCGCTAGTAGCCCCTACGACAGCATAATTTGCATTAGACATTGCATTTATGAAATTTAACGTATAGTCTCCACTTCCGTTATCTGTCAAAGTCGCATTAAAACTATCTCGTGCCGCAACAGTGCCAGTACCATTAAAGTTCATCCAAGCCTTTGCAGCCTGTTGCTTAGTCAGCGTAACTGCACCACCAGAACTAGTCTGTACTGTATTACAATGTACTGTACTCATGTTACCACCAATGTCGCACCAGCACTAACGGTGATGACGACTCCTGAAGCTAGGGTTAATGGACCAGCACACATACCATTAGTGTTTGCGGCTACTGTTACTGAAGTGTTTAGTTCTTTTTCATGTACTCTAATAATATTACCGAGTTGTGTAGCGTCACCAAGGTATGACCCTGCAGCGCCTTGAGCAAGCATTGCTGCTGTTACTGAAGAAGGTGAAGGTGTAGTTGTTTGAACTGCTTTACCTTGATATACTACATAAAAGTCATCTGTGCTTGCTACGTTACCTGTCATAGTAAGCGCCGTTCCAGACACGTTATATGCTACTGCTGGCTCTTGTCTTACGTTATTTACGAATACTTCAAGCTCATTAGCGTTTGCTACAGCTGTAGTTAGTGTATAGTTAGCGCCACCGTTACCTGTAATAGCTTGTTTAGCTAAAGAAGAAAAGTTTGAACTTGCTTGATTACCAATGTAACCCATATCACCCTCCCCTAGTTACTAATAGCATCAACGGCAGATACAACCACATCGACTGAACTTGCAGTGTCTGATACAATATTAAGCTGGTCACCTGACTGTACTACAAACTTAGCACCACCATCAAGAAGCTGAAGTGAACTTCCAGCTGGAATAGGTGCATTCTTAATAAGGTAGTAGTTATTACCACCATTTGAAATGTATACAGAAACAAGTATCTGTTGTGCCACAATATTGGCAAGGTTAATTCCTACAATAGTATCATACGAATCAAAATTAGCTCCATCTGGAATGTCAGTTGCCGAAGTTCCGATGGCTCTTTCTATATAGCGTCTAAAGTTTTGTGCCATATCTTTCTCCTATAGTGCAATTGACATTGCAATTGAAAATCCTTTTGTTGCATACGATGATAAGTCTTGTTGTGCAATTGATTGCCATGTACCTACTGGTGAGCCTGTACCTGAAGGTGCTACTTGACAATAACGAACAGCATTAACTGTTGTGTTATAATATAAGTCACCTACGGTTACTGTTTTACCAGCCGCCTCATGTGCATTTTCTGCAGCTGCATCTGTAGCATAATTACCGTAATACTTCTCATCAAAATTAGCTACTGAGCTAGCCGCTTGGTCTGCCCAATATTTAGCTGAGTATTTAGCTGTCCCACCTGAACCTGTAACAGGTGTAGACATAACAAAGTTACCACCACCCAAAGCCCATTGTTTTGATGAACCAGAAGTGTTACCTGCTTGTATACCTACTGCATATTCTTTAGAGGAGTATTCAGTATTATCAGCTGTAGTAGTTGTTTCAGTTGCCCAGTCTTTAGCATTGCCTGCACCTGAAGCGTGATCTACACCTGTGCCTCCAGTTGCCCATGCTTTAGCTGAGTAACCTTCACCTGTAACTGCTTCACCGTTTGTTTTTTGCGCCCATGCTTCTGCTTCATCTTCAGAGCCTTGTGCATCTGTAGCCGAACTTGCAGCAGCTGTAGCCGAGTTACCTGCATTTGTAGCTTGAGTGCTTGCTGTTGATGCGCTGGTTGCTGCATTGTTAGCCTGAGTAGTTGCTGTTGATGCACTTCCTGCACTAGCTGTTGCTGAATTAGCTGAAGCCGTAGCACTATTAGCACTATTAGTTGCCGAAGTAGCTGCATTAGTTTCAGAAGTAGCTGCAGCTGTGGCTGAATTAGCCGAAGCCGTAGCACTACTAGCACTAGCTGTTGCACTATTAGCACTTGCTGTAGCTGAAGTTGTTGCACTGTTAGCAGAACCAGTTGCTGATGTAGCACTTGATGCTGCTGAAGTTGCAGAGTTAGCCGCTGCAGTTTGTGAAGCTGCTGCGTTAGTGGCTGAAGTGCTTGCTTCTGCCGCCTTAGTTGTTGCCGTTGCTGCGTCTGCTGCTGTAGTTGAAGCAGAGTTCGCCGCTGCCGAGGCAGAGCTTGCACTAGCAGTAGCTGAAGTTGCACTCGCTGTAGCGCTAGTTGCTGCGTTAGTTGCTGATGTAGCCGCATTAGTTGCACTAGTAGCTGCTGCTGTCTCAGAAGCTTTAGCATTAGTTGCTGCAGTTTCTGCGGCTGCTACGTCTGCACCTACAATATCAGGGATACCATCAATAAGCGTATCAGTAAACAAACCACCACTAGCGGCATTGTCTGTAGCCCCTGTAAAGGAGCCAGGTCTTGCTGGTGTAGTCATTATATTAACCCTCGCCCATTAAAGTTTATTTGTAGGTTTCCACCTGAAGCGTTTCGTTTTGCATCCTCATCATTTACTTCTGCAATTTCTGCTAGAAATGCTTGATTGTATTTTGCTGCTTGTTGATCATCTTGAACATATGCAAACACCTCTGCTAATGCTCCAAACAAAAGTATTCTTTGGTTTTCATCACGTAGCCAGTTAGGTGTTGAGGTTCCAATATAATAAGTAGCAGTTACAGTCCCGCCACCAGAAGCTGCTTGTGCATCCGATTGTGTAGCGTAAGCTGTTGTCCCAGTGTTGCTATTAAAATATAACTGTTTAGAGTTAGCTACACCTGATCCTGCGCCTGTTGTAGTAAGAAATCCTGCGTTATAATTAAGAACTGTTACAGAATACACAGCGTTAAGCGCTGGCAGTCTTCGATAATAATATAGTTCTATTGTATTTGCTTGAGAACCAGTAGAGCCATTGCCAAACCCTGGACTTAAATACACAACATTTTGTTGTCGTGCCCAGTAATTAAGGTTACTATACTTTTCACTTAGCGTGTCATTAAATGTACGAATATCTAGTTTTTCATTAAATACACGTGTAGTTAAACCTGCTGAGTCTACTTCTCTAATTTGAATAAACTCTACAAGATCATAAGGTAATTGTATTTCTGTAATACTACCTTGTAAATTATTAGATGCTGTTGTGCCAGCTTCTAACAAGGCTTTCTCATATATAGCAACATTTTCTAGTGGTGGAACCCGCAAGGTCCTATACGCTTTATCTGCAGCATACTTAAGAGCATCTTGAATAATAGAATCACTTACTACTTCTTCATCTCTATTACACCATGTACGAACAAGTGCCACTAGCTGAGCATAAGTCAATGCCATGTGGGCCTCCTGATTAAGTGTTGACTACAAGATCACGGTACTCACTCAATAGAATAGTTCTAAGCTTTTTAAGATTATTAGGATCTTGCATAAACGATGGGTCATGCAGATCTAAATGGTGCTCTTGCAAGATTTTAATTGCCACAATATCAGGGATTGTAGCCATCTTACGATAGCCTCCTTTAGTGTGACCAAAATATTCTTGCTTATCACGATCTTCTTTTGCTTGTTCTTTATATTGTGTAATATCTTGAGTTGCTTGCCAATCTCCTGATTCCAGGTCAAAGCCAGCTTGAATACCTTTATTTGCTTCCACAGTTGCACTGCGAAATTTAAAGTCAGTTTCCTTAGACATGTCCTCTTGTCTCCTTATGGTGCTTGGGTATACGGTGCAAAGCGTCCTGCTTTAATATATCCTAATTGTGCCCCTGTAGAGCCTACAGCTGTTGGCGCACTTCCTACCGCTACTGATGCAGCGTTAGGTGAAAAGTGTGTAATTTTATTTGTTGCTTCATCAACACGATATGTGCATCTGTCTGCTGGGTAAGTATTCCCATTAGCAAGTCTAATAACTAGCATTTACTTATCTCCCGTTAATTTATTTTTTCATTGGGTTGTTCATAGCTGGACCACATCCTGCTACTTTACCACCCTTGTTATAATAGCCAGCTACGTTGCCGCCCATTGCTTTGTACTCAATATCTTTTCCGGTTTTAGCAGCATACTTTTTAGCAGCTTCCATTCCATACTTATTGTATTTAAATTCTTTATCACCAACTTTTGGCATAATTACCTCCTAAAAAGAAAGGGGAAGCCATAAAGACCTCCCCTAACAATTAGCCTAGTTAAGACCGTAGATAGCACCACAACCAAGTGGGTTACGGACTTCCAAGGTACATTCTTCAACCATCATTCCTTTGGTTGAGTCACCCTGCTGGCCTACATCTACTTCCTGCATAGGACGTAGGTAAGCTGTAGCAAACCACATTGGATCATAGACCAATGCTGCAAAGTCAGCAACATCAGGAATACCTGCGCCTGAGAATGCAGTACCGTTATCACCCTTAAGTGCAACAGAGTTTGACAGACCCATGATGTAGTTAGGAACTACCATTAGATCGCCAAAGTCTGACATGTATACGTCTACTGACTGACGAAGTTTTCCACCTGCGTCAATGTTACGTACAACACCTGTATCTGAAACCATAAGGTCTGAGAAATCACGGCGTAGCTTTGGTGACAACATAACCTTAGTTGCCTTACCACCTTGCTCATAGATCTTCTGCATAACAGCATCAATATCTGTCAGTGCAAGAGTTCCACGTGCTGGTGCAGTAGTACCGCCGTTGATTGAGCCACGCACAGTGTCTGTGCCTTGTGCGTCTGTACCAGCATTAGAGGAAGAAGCCGAAGGGGCTTCAAACTCACCTACATAGTTACAAGTAGATGCTGAGTTAATAAATGATTGAAATCCACCAGCTGAACGAGCGTTAGCGTTCTGTACACCTACAGCATTAGCTGTGTTGTATGAGTGAATCATGTCAAATTCAACATCACGGCGCAGTTCAGTTCCGCGCTTTTTAAGTTGGTATGCGTATTCGTCTGCAACACCAGCTTGATCAACTGCACGGCGTGTGCCAGACACAGCAATAGTTTTACCGTTGATCTGAGTATAGTTACCCAACCGTGTACGGTTAGGACCAGACACAGCAAACTTAGCGCCAGTTGCAGGTGTTGCACCTGTACCACCAGAGCCATCTGCAGTTGGTGCGATAAAGTCTGTACCTTCACCAATGCGTGAATTTCCTGGAGCTTCCAGCTGGTCTGTCTGCCATTCATGGTAGATTGCTGTTGCTTTAGATTTACCAATAGATGAAGTAAAAGGAGTTTCGTCACGAGTAATCATCGTGATAAAGTTTGCTAGATCTTCCCGCTGGGAAACATCCTTGCCAGTACCACGGGCTGGGCCTTGTGGACCACCAGTACCGCGTACACCAAGATTATTAGCCATTTTAAATATACCTCCGAGGTATTAAAGATTTAAAGAGCGTTCAGCAAGTCCTCTTAGAAATTCCATTTGATCTTCTGTTGAAGAGTTAGGATCCATTGCCCGTGCCTTAACTGCTGAAGCTGCATCTTGCTTTTTGCGAGTTGTAGTTTTAGCTTTCTTAAGCGGGGCTTTTTTGGCAGGTGTGTTCTTTCTTTTAACAGTACCTTTAGTAATGTTTTGTTTTAGTCTACGATAATCATCAACAAACTTTACAATAATAGGATCTGCAATTGAGTCTAGTACTTCTGGTGAAATACCTTCTTCAATAGCAAACTCACGAATTGCAATAGCTGTATCTTCATTAAAATCAGGAATCATACTAGGAATGGTTTCGTTAAAGTATTGGAGTTGTTCATTCCATTCTTTTTCATTCTGTTGATGTTCTGCTTTTTGAAGATTTTCTACTAGTTCTTCACGTTGATTACGTGCAGACCAATAGTTTTTTTGAGCTTGTTCTCGTTTGTCTTTTAGTTCGTTGACTTCATAAGTATCACCATCTTTACGAGCTTTATCAATTTGAGCTTCGATATCATGATACTCTTTAGAAAGAGCCTGTTCATTAGAGTACAGTATAGCAGCAGATGCCTTAGATAGGTTTTGAATTTCTCCAACCTTTTCTTGGTATTCTTCTTCTAACTGTTTTCTTGCGTCACCAAGTTCACGACCCTTCTTAGACAGATGTTGTTCAGTAGAGTAACCTTTAATAAGATCACCAAAAGAAACTTCAGTATGTTCGCCATCAATTTTGACTACAACTTTAGCTTCCAAGTCCAAGTCATCAGTTGCAAACACATCAGGTTCATCGGTAGCGGATTCTTCATCAGCATCTTCATCTTCTGTGTCTACTTCTTCAATCTCGTCTTCTTCTTCTTCATCTTCGTTGTCGGCTTCTTCTGATGACTCTGGGTCTTCTTCATCAGTTTCTTCCGTGTCTAACTCAGGTACTTGCTCATCGGGTAGAGTATCTACGAACTCAGAGTTCGCTATGATGTCAGCCAGCAAAGCCTCTTCAGTTTGACTATTAACCTCTGCTGTAGGTTCATCCAATTGGGTAGAGTCTACGGGTGCTTCGGTATCGTTATCCATTTGCTACCTCCTTTTTGGGAGTTGCTTTTTTAGAATTCTGTACTTTAGTATAACGTTCAACAAGGTTGTGAAGGTTTACTAGCTTATCTGCATTAAGCTTAGCCTTACCAGCACTACGCATCGAATCGTATTCTAAAGTGTTAATCATTTCATTATAGTTTGCAATAAGAGCATCAATATCAATTGGTCTCACTGTTGTCCTCCTGTAGGTGCGGAATATTCTTTCCGTACATCTCAAAGTTCATCATTTTCTCCTTAACACTTCCTAGTGCCATAGCAGAACTGTAGAGAAACTCACGAGATTTGGTTTCATGTGGCTCCGTCTTGAGCCACTCAAGGAAAAAGTCAATTAAGACTTCACCGTATACTTCATCAAAGAATTCATCCCGTTCTCTTGCTGCAAAGTGCCCCTTAACGTGGGCTTGCCTAGCTAGTTCTTCGGGATGAATTTTATGATTTCCATATGACTTTTCGTTTCCCAGCTTCTTCTCAGCTGTCTTACGATACTTATCCATTATCTTAAGTTACAAGTGTGTTGTAAATGATTTCGCCTGATTGTGCAGCAGTCCCATGTGAAGTACTCACATTGACCAATGTTTGTGCACCATTGTTAAGGCCTGTTACAATTTTATAATCTTTGGCAGCGACTGTTTGATTAGACAAAACTGTCGAACCCGCTGTTGCTACATCAAAGGTTACGGTTGCATCACTATCGTTTGTTACCATAATAATACCGCCGCCAGATCCACCAGCTGTAGTTACAGTGCCCGATTGAGCAGCGCCTACGCCAGCGGCTGAAAGTGTTACTGTTGCCATTTTATATCATCTCCTGGGGTCCTTGTGGTCCCATCTCTGGTTGTGGCTGTGGTTGAGGTGGGCTTAGGATTTGCCGCGCTAACATAATGATCTGGTCATACCCAGGATGTTCTGGTAGCTCTGCACCTTCTTTGGTTGCTTTAATTTGAAGATCTGCCCATTCTTGGAAGTGCTTATCAATAGACACAGCAAGTTGTTTAGCATTATCATCCATAGTGTTCTTAGTTTGAGCACCAGTATAAACAACGTTTGCTTCAGCTAGCGCAGCATCTGCTTCAACTTTACGCTGAGCAAGATTACGATCTGCTTGTGCAGATTGTTGTTGTGCTTGTATAGCTTGTGCAGCTTTTTCTTTAAAGTCTTCTGTATTGTAGTCTTCTAAAAAGTCATTACTATCAACATCCATTGCTTCTATAATTTTAGTTGCAAGAATAGCTGGAGCTTCTGGCTTAATAATCATACCAGCCCCTTGTTGATTAAGAGCAGGTAAGATCTCACCAGCAATACGACCATACTTTCCAATTAAAGAAGAATTAGAGTTTTCACCAATATCAAGTAAAACTTCTAAATCCATACTTGATGGAAGAGATTGCATATCAATAGACTTAAATGCACCAGCAATATTATAATTAACATTACCTTTCATATTACTACGCATTGTAGAATAAATACCAGACAACAAGCGTTTAAATCCTGTTTCAGCAAACCTACGAGCAATGTGTTGAATACGTTTTTGTGCAGCTGATTGAACAGCAGATAGTTTCTGCTCTGAGTTACCTGATACATAAAGTGTATCATTAAGACCCTGAGCAGCCTTTGACATACCTGTAGCTTGTTCCTTAATAAGCTGCAAGTGTTCTAGAAGAGGCACAGTTCCTGTGGAAATAGTCTCAGGCGGTAGCTGTTGAACAGCACCCACTGGGCTTCCATTAGTTGGTATAATTTGTTTAGGTTTCATGTTTTGCAATGCAGAGAAGTCTACCACATTAGGATCAGCCAACTTAGGCGAATAGTTAGTGAGGTAGGTATTCTCTACAAAACCACGCAGGATGGCTGTCGATGCCAATGTAGAACTGCGTGTAAAGTCTGCCATTGACAACCCATAAAACTCAAACGGAATATCAATAGGTACAATAGAAGCCATAGGGATTTCATCACAATCTTCTTCATAAAGAATATGAGACCCTGCTATAATAAAGTGTTTTAGCTCTGCAATGCCATCCCCATCACGGTCAACATGCATCCAACATTCTGTAACCGATACTTCACGATTTGCTTCTAGGGGTGTGGTTTCTTGCTGCAAGGACCCTTGGGTGTACTCTTGTCCTGTGACTTGTTTACGTGCTGCAATGTCTTGAGAATATTTTAGACTACCTGACCAGGTATCATCTCCAAGTTCATCCCAGGCATCAATACTGTCAGCCATATCAGGATAGTATTTACGGATCTCTGAGCGTGTCATTTCTGTCTGCATACCAACAAAAGATGCTGTATCAATACATGTAGCATCTCTAGCAATTCGGAAGTTTTCCGGCGGCACTAGCTCTATTTTAACACGAGACTTATTAATACGTTTTCGTATACGAACATCAACATACATAAGTTCTACGTTTTGTTCAGTTATAGAATCAGTTGATTGAAATTCATTTTCAAATTGCAAATCGCCAACAATCTCTACATCGTCTTCTGACAACAGTGTATCAAGATTTGATTGGCTAATCTTTTCGTATTCTTCAAATACGTAATCGTAATCTTCGACATAGCCCCAGCGGCACACTGCATTTTTCCAAAGCAATGCTGCTTTCATCCACTGTTGAAGAAGCTCCCATCCATTGTTCTTTTTAAACAAACAATAGTTAGTAATGTCTGAAGCGTCTTTTGCTGCTTGAATTGCAGCAGGGGAGCTATCCCAAGGCATAAACCTTGCTAGTCTTTTATTTGTAAGAAACAAATCAGAGAGTACAGCCGTATATGCTTCTACCACTTCTGTAGTAGAGGTATCTACAATAGTACTAACACCCTGTGGTGATAGGTGATAATCAGCAACACCAGCATACTCATAAGTCGCTTTTAGTCTTTCTCGTGCTAGTTCTGATGAGTTTAGCCAATCGCCAGTAGAGTTCTGAACACCAGACTCCACCATACTAATTAACTGCTCATCACTAACAACTTCTTTGTAGCCAGCGGGTTCCATTAACGTTTCCCTCCGGTTCCAGAATAGATAGGCTTAGCCTTTTCTAAATCTTTAAGACTGTAAGAACCTGCCTTTGGCAAGGGTGCCTGGGGTTTCTTAGCGCCTTTTTGTTTATGTGTTTCTTGTACAAATCTAGACATTTTACCACTCCTGGGTTATTTACGATCTATGTCTTTTAACTTTTGCTGCAACCTTTTTAGGTTGTTTGCTAAATTGTTTTCCTGCTTTTGTAGCTTTTCTTTTAGCCCTAGTGGTAGCAGCGTGTTCTGCTGCTGAGAGACTTCCCACAGCTGAAGACGGCATATAGCGCTCTCCAGTCGCAAGCGGCCCTTGAGTAGAAGGTTTACCACTTCGTGTGCGCCACTTCTGAGAAGTCCATTTGCTTAGGCTCTTTTGTGACGGTTTCTTTGCCATTAGTCGCGGTAGCCCCCACCCTTTGCCTTATATTGCTTAGCAAGCATCTGGGCTTTACGCGCCGACCATTGGCCTGGACGACCGCCTTTACTACCCGCCTTAATTCTATTAAACAAGTTTTTACGCATTGTCGGTTTTGTGTAGTTACCCGCTTCATTTACTGCCATACCTCTACTCCATAAAATGCTTTTTAATCATGTCTAGTTTTTCTTGCCATTTAGCCATACACCCAAGCTCATGTTCGATTGCTTGGATAATATCACTATGGTCCCCAATACCTGTTGGATTGCCTAGATACACCTCAATGTTAGCCTTGTGCTTAGCCACATGGCCTTCAGCGTGTTTCTTAACTGCGTCTAACAATATGTCCTCCATAACTACCACTTGACCTTGTTTGCCCAATAGGCTGCACTTAAAGGCCCACGAGCAATGTTCTTAGCATGACGGGCTTTAAAAGACTTACGTTTCATCTTCATACGTTTGGATTCACCTGCTTTAGGTTTTCCAGCTGTGCTTGCACCTTTTTCTCCAAACCTAATTAGTTTTTCCTTGCCCCCAGACCTTGCTAGGACTGCGTGGGATTTTTTTGGGTGGTTTGGTGTACGTTTTGGTTTGTTGTAACCGGAGAAGCGTTCTCCTGACTTTTCGATTGACATTCCATTTCTCCATTTAAATAACGAACACTTTTCCACCACACAACAGGGCTTTTGTATTCTTTAGGTCTTCGTTTTCTTTTTGGTTGTATATACGGGATATGTACCATTTTTTAATCCACTTAAATAGTAGTCTCTTATTTGATCAATTGTACGTCCACATCCAACACAATATTTATCTTTGTTGTCTAGTTTACAAATACCAACACATGGGCTACCCATTAGGTTGAAGCTCCGTTTAGTATTTTACATTCATATGTAATTGTTCCCCAACTACCGTCTTGTGGTAGTTCTTCATGTAATATTTTAAACTCTATACACTCTTGTCTATCTTCAAACCACTGTATGTCTTGTTTAACACAAGTGGTTTCTACACAAGCTGTAAGTAATAGTGACCATATCATTTATGTTCATGCCCCATCCAAATTCCGAAAACACCTGTCATAACACCCATGACCACTGACACAAAGGCTGACTGAGCACCAGTCGGTTCTGGTAAAGCCATGAACCATTCGGCACATCTCCAAGACATAAGAGTAGACATAAGCATCATAAATCTAGGAAGTATCTTCCATTTAAGAAATGTTTCTACTGACATGGGGGTCTCCATAAAATAAAGTGGTGGTATACCGCTGCGTACCACCGGACGCATGAGGACAACGCGGATCTCTTAGACCCTTAAGGTCTTTATGTTCTATAAGGGGTATATACTATAACCAGTTAACCTCAGCTTGTTCTACAGTAGACATTTTTTGTTTCCATGAGACATTTGAAGTCCCCAATCTGTCCCAATGTGTTCGTAATACTTCACAGCCTATAGCTAATGCAATAACTGAATCGTCATAACAATTAGGTGCAGCTTCTGTTTTACCTGTATCTGTAGATATATAGTCCTTAAGTTCCTTGATTATTTGCACAGAGGGTATAAGTATCTCTTCATTTTCTATAAGATTCTTTAGATTTGCTATAATAGCTGGTTTTGTAGCAGATGTGGTCCTAAACCCTAGCCTAACACCCTCTTCTGAAGACACATTAGCTATTTTAGTCTGCTTATATAGGTTTATGTAGCCTGTACTGTCTAGTTTCTGCAGGGTAGCAATACCCATACTGTTAGATTCTACAGCTAATAGAGCATTATTGTAATATCGTCCTAGATAAAACAATACTTCTCCCCACATACTAGGGTCAATCTTATTGTTCCTATAGTGTGCTACAACTTCATACCGTTTATTTAACACAACAGCAGCAGAATAGTCTTGTCCTACACCTAATGCCACATCAGCAGCAACCACATAAGGTTCATTCCAATCAGGAAACTGATATATGTACAAGGAACCTTCTCTGTTTTCATCAAACATCTTTGAGGCAGGGTCCCATTCAGACCTTCTCTCATATGACTGTGGTACTAGTGCGTCCAAACGCTCCAAGTTGAAGACGTTAGATCCTGACATAATAAACGCTTCGTCAGCTGTTGAGGGGTACTCTTGTTTGAACTTGAGTTCTCCACCTTCTGCAATCTTGAGTCTTCTCCAGTAGAGTTGTCCGTTGTCGAGTCCGTGTTTGTCTCGTAGTTTTTCTTCTTCAACTGTCAACTCCATGTTCTCTGGGGGTTCCCTAGTGTATTCTGGGGTTATATACCACGGTAGAAAAATAGGCAGGTATTCGTTCTCCCCCATCTCAGCACCCTTCCAGAGCCTATAGAACTCCCCCTGGGCACCATTAGCAGTAGACTCTAGGATAACCTCAGTACCATCAGCCTGTGAAATACCCTGGAAGAGACCTGCAAGGATCTTCTCATCATGTTGCCAAAAGGCCACCTCTGAGCAGTGTGCTATAGTCGGTGTAGTACCTCGACCAGCCTCTGGAGACCCCGCTGTATATAGTCGATAACTAGCAGTAGCTTCTTTATCAACCATAGCAGGACTGTTAATAATAATCTCTTTAGCATTACTACGAAGTTCCTTGGGAGCAAGATCACCTTCCATATTACGGATAAGGTTCTTTGACATAGCGAATAGAGCATCAGACGTAGCCGAATCATGCGCCATGACAACTGATCTCGCATAGGGAGTGTAGTAACTCTTCCAGAAGACTCGTCCAGCGCAATAGGTAGAGATACCTTGCTGCCTAGCTTTGAGTATAATTGCCCTAACTTTACCAGTAGCATTCTTTTGTTCCTCTAGTTTTTCTGTAATTATTCTTTGAGCTTCGTTAAACTTAAAAGGTACGAACCCCCTGGATACGTCCTTAGTGACGATCTGTATTTGTTCTTCTGCAAATCTAGTAAAGTCCTCTTGATACCCCTTAATCCTAGACCTTCTCTGCTTTTCCTTGAGTAGTTTAGCTAGTTCTTTCTTGTTCATGTGTCCTGTGTCCTCTTGGTTGCCTTTGAGTAAGCCTGATTAAAGCAACAATATATATAGGTACCCACATTACTTTCAGACCCCCTACGTAGCCCCAGACAAGCTGTGGCCTCATGGTGGTATCCCAAGTACTCTCAGAGGTCTTAGAGGCTCTCAGTGGGCTTCTATGCGCTGTTAAACGTCCTTTTAGTATCTATAAGGGGTATATAGGACTCATTACTAAGACTATTACCCGATTGGGAGTACTGGGAGAGGTCTTAAAGGAACCTCTGGGACAATGCTCAATTGTATATACCCCTTATAGAAAAGGCTGTGGAAGTAACTCTATATACATATAAGTATCTATAGTACTCAAAGTATCCATTGATACGTATAGTAGGCCTCAGACAAGCTGAGTCCTCACAGTGGATAAGAATCATCTCGTCCTCAAAATCCTGAAAGGAGACCAGATATGTTTACATATTCTGTGAATACTGATGGAACTGTCAGCAACGTCCAGTTCAAAACCACGGAACACTTTGGTGTCAACATCACATGTGCTGAAGTTGTATCAGACAACCTAGATTACGATCAGTTTCTAGAGTCTGAGCATAATCAGACTTGTCGTGAGATACAGATGTGTTCTCACCCTGAAGAGCTAATCTAAGGGAACAGCCTGAGCAAGCTTCTAACTGCTCTCTTCATTCTCAAAGATCTCAGAAAGGATCTGTCATGCGTATCACTAAACACGCTAAGTCTCGCCTGACACAACGTGGGGGTACAGTCAAAGATATCATCAACACAGTCAACAACGGTGTCAAGATGGTCAATCGTACTGACCCTGCTAAGTTCACATTCATTGACAACTCTACTGGTATGTACGTTGTCA
>Ga0098038_1000756_pt1 | contig 14039 bp, 13 predicted proteins | sample 5B_taG_FD_75051 | JGI IMG/M metagenome (GOLD analysis project Ga0098038, IMG submission 75051) | Marine viral communities from the Subarctic Pacific Ocean - 5B_ETSP_OMZ_AT15132_CsCl metaG | ecosystem: Environmental > Aquatic > Marine > Oceanic | place: Pacific Ocean | collected 2015-01-08 | reverse complement strand
TTGATCATACAATTATGAGAAATCGTCATAGAATTAAAAATTTAATTAAAATCAGTGGTTCTACAGAAAACCGAATAGCTCAAATTATAACTAGTATTAATTCTTAACATATTTATAATAAAACATAAATATAATGAAACGTTCAGATTTATCTTCTCAAATCAAAGAAATAATCGTAGATGTACTTTCAGAAGTATCTCAAGATGATTTAGATACAGCTAAAGCATATAATGATGAGTTAGAAAAAACTAAAAAATTAACTTCAGATTTAGGTATAACTGAAGATGATGAAGAACCATCATCTAAAGATCTTAAAAAAAGTGATTCAATTTCAACTATATCTCGTAAATTACAAGATACAACTAAAGAAATGAAAACCACAGTTAATAAATGGAAAAAAGCTGAAGGTGAAGATAAAGAAAGATTATTAGCTCGTTTAAAAGAACTAACTAAAATCAAGAATGAACTTGAAGGACTTATTTAAAAATATACAGACTTTACTAATTGTAGTATTAGCAGTTTTATTGTTTTTTTCAAGAAGCTGCTCTTCTACACCTCCGATAGAATCTGAAACTATTACAGAAATAGTTACTCAATGGGATACTATAAAAGTTACTGAAAAAGAATATGTACCTAAATATATTCGAAAAACAGTAGTAGACATTGATACATTCCAAACTCCAATTGATACTATTTCTATTTTAAAAGATTATTATGCGAAGTATTTTTATACAGATACTATTAAGATTGATACTCTTGGTACTATAGTAATAAATGATACAGTTACTCGTAATTTAATATCAATGAGAGATGTTCAATCCAACATATTCATTCCAACAACTACAATTACTAATACTATTTACCTCAACAAAAGAGAATTTTACGGGGGTATTTCAATAGGTGGGATGATTAATCCTGTTCAAAATGAATCTCCAATTAATCATATTAGTGGAGAATTATTATATAAAAACAAAAAAAGACAAATATACGGTTTTGGTTTAGGAATAGATAAAGATTTCTACCCTATTGTTTCAGGTCGTATGTACTGGAAAATAGGTAAATGAGTCAAGATTTAAGAAAAATAATTCAGTCTGAATATATTAAGTGTGCTGCTGACCCAATACACTTTATGAAAAAATACTGTTTTATTCAACATCCACAACGTGGACGTATCCCTTTTCATTTATACCCATTTCAAGAAAAAGTTTTAAAATTATTTCAAGAAAACCCATATTCAGTAGTATTAAAATCTAGACAGCTAGGTATTTCTACCTTAGGTGCTGGTTATTCTTTATGGTTAATGTTATTCCATAAGGATAAAAACGTACTTTGTATTGCAACAAAGCAGGATACAGCCAAAAACATGGTTACGAAGGTTAAATTTATGTATGAAAATTTACCTTCTTGGCTTAAAATAGACGCTCAAGAGAATAACAAACTAACACTAAGGTTAAACAACGGATCCCAGATTAAAGCAACATCTGCAAGTAGTGATGCTGGTAGATCAGAAGCAGTTTCTCTTCTATTAATTGATGAGGCAGCCTTTATTGATAACATTGGTGAAATATGGGCCTCAGCTCAACAAACACTTGCTACTGGTGGTGGGTGTATAGCATTATCTACTCCTTATGGTACAGGTAATTGGTTCCATCAAACATGGGTTAGAGCAGAAAATGCTGAAAATGATTTTCTACCTATTAAACTTCCTTGGTATGTACACCCAGAACGTGATCAAGCTTGGAGAGATAGACAAGATGAATTATTAGGTGATCCTAGAATGGCAGCACAAGAATGTGATTGTGATTTTAGCACCTCAGGTGATACTGTATTCTACGCTGAATACTTAGAATTTTATGAACAAACATATATTAAAGATCCCCTTGAAAAACGAGGCGCTGATCAAAACTTATGGATTTGGGAACCAGCTGATTACTCAAGATCCTATCTTGTGGTTGCAGATGTTGCTCGTGGAGATGGAAAAGATTATTCTGCTTTTCATATTATAGACATTGAAACAAATACTCAAGTTGCTGAATATAAAGGTCAACTTAGTACTAAAGAGTATGGACATTTATTAGTTGGTATAGCTACTGAATATAATGAAGCATTACTTGTAATTGAAAATGCTTCGATTGGTTGGGCTACTATTCAAACAGTAATAGAAAGAGGATATAATAACTTATTTTATTCAAGTAAGAGTGATTCCTCAATGAGTGATTCGTATTTTGATAAATATATGGATACATCTAAAATGGTAGCTGGTTTTACTACAACATCTAGAAATAGACCTATGATAGTAGGTAAATTTCAAGAATATGTTAATGGTAAAGATGTTACAATTCAATCAAAACGTTTGCTTGAAGAGATGAAAGTATTCCTATGGAAAAATGGACGACCAGAAGCCCAACAAGGTTATAATGATGATCTTGTTATGGCATTTGGTATTGCTATGTTTATGAGAGATACTTCATTTAAATTTAAAACACAACATTTAGAGAAATCTAAAGCTGTTATGAATAGCATATCAAGAAACACAACACCATTTGCAGGAGGATATGGTAACACTAATAATGTTCAAAATCCTTATGAAATAGAAAATCCCTATGGTGGGAAAGAAGATATTAGTTGGCTTCTATAAATTAGATAATATTTATAATAATAACATATACTCATGGCTGATACTAGCTTATTTAAAAGATTACAGAGATTATTTTCTTCTGACGTAGTAATACGAAATGTAGGGGGTAATCAATTAAAAGTAGTCGATACAGATCACATTCAAACTTCTGGAGAATTTGAAACTAATGCTTTAATGGATAGATTCTCAGGAATTTACCAAAACCCAGCTTCAACTTCTCTTTATGGGGCCCAGTTCAATATGAACTACCAATATCTGAGAACATTTATTTACTCAGATTATGATTTAATGGATACAGATGCTATTATAGCTTCTGCTCTTGACATTGTAGCTGATGAATGTACTCTTAAAAATGATATGGGAGAAATTCTTCAAATTAAATCATCAGATGAAGATATTCAAAAAATCCTATATAATTTATTTTATGACGTACTTAATATTGAGTTTAATCTTTGGTCTTGGACTCGTCAAATGTGTAAATATGGTGATTTTTTCTTAAAACTAGAAATTTCAGAAGAATTTGGTGTATTTAATGTAATCCCTTACTCAGCATACCATATTGAAAGACAAGAAAATTTTGACCCTGAAGCACCTTCTAAAGTACAATTTAATTATAATCCAGAAGGTATTTATGGTGGTTCTTCTTCTGGTTATTATGCTGGTCCCAATAATTCACAAGGAAATGCTAGTACTATAACATTTGATAATTACGAAATTGCTCACTTTAGATTATTATCTGATGTAAATTATCTTCCATATGGTAGATCTTATATTGAGCCTGCTCGTAAGCTATATAAGCAATATGCACTAATGGAAGATGCTATGTTAATTCATAGGATTGTTCGCGCACCAGAAAAACGTATTTTCTATATTAATGTAGGTGCAATTCCACCTAATGAAGTAGAAAATTTCATGCAGAAAACTATTTCTACAATGAAGCGCACTCCATTAATGGATCAGAAAACAGGTGAATATAACTTAAAATACAACATGCAAAATGTAATGGAGGATTTTTATATTCCTATTAGAGGTAATGATCAAGCAACAAAGATTGATACTACTAAAGGTTTAGAATATGCTGCAATTGAAGATGTTGAATACTTAAGAGAAAAACTATTTGCTGCCCTTAAAGTGCCTAAAGCATTTATGGGATATGATGAAAATTTATCAGGTAAAGCTACATTAGCAGCTGAAGATATTCGTTTTGGTCGTACAATTGATAGACTACAACGAATATTATTATCTGAATTATATAAAATTGCATTAGTTCACTTATATGCTCAAGGGTATAGAGATGAACAAATGACTAATTTTGAACTAGATTTAACTACACCTTCTATCATATATGATCAAGAAAAGATTGCATTGATGAAAGAAAAAGTAGATCTAGCTTCACAAATGATGGAAAATAAATTACTTCCTACAGATTGGATTTATGAGCATATATTCCATTTAAGTGAAGACCAGTATGAAGAATATAGAGATTTAATTGCCCAAGATCAAAAACGTCAGTTCCGTATGAATCAAATTGAAACTGAAGGTAATGATCCACTTACAACAGGCCGTTCATATGGTACACCACATGATTTAGCTTCATTATATGGGCAAGGTAGAATGGAAAGCGACCCAGGTAATGTACCTGATGGGTATAATGAAAAAGAACCATTAGGTCGTCCTAAAGAAAAGGCATCTAATATTAATACTCAAGATAATGCTTTTGGAAAAGACAGATTAGGTCGTCAACAAAATAAAATAGATGATCAACCTGGCTTTAATGAATCTGCAAAGCAAAACTATGCTAAGAATCGTTCATTACTCGAATCCATGGGTAAAGAATTAATCTTTACATCAGATAAAAAGAAAGAATCATTATTAGATGAATCAAATATTAAAGAGTAATATCTCCTTATATATTTATAATAAATCCTACTAGGAATGAATATTAAACATTCAAAATACAAAAATACTGGTATTTTATTTGAACTATTGGTTCGCCGAGTAACGGCAGATACCCTTAATGGTGAAGACTCAGAGTCTTTAAAACTTATCCAAAAATATTTTATTAAAAGTGAACTTGGAAAAGAATATAAATTATACGAAACTCTTACTAAGAATACATCTTTAACTGAATCTAAAGCTAATGTAATGATACAAACATTACTTGAAGCTTCTAGAAAGTTAAATCGTAGTGCACTTAAAAGAGAAAAATATAATCTTATTAATGAAATTAAAAAGCATTATAATATAGAAGAATTTTTTAAAACAAAACTTTCCCACTATAAAACTCATGCTGCTTTTTATGTATTAAATGAAATCCAAAACTCAGACACCCTAGTAGATACAGATCTCATTATTAATAATAAAATGACACTTTTAGAACACCTTTCAGAATCAAAAATTGATGAAGAAAAAGTTGAAGCTGGAGTGTTCCAAGAATTCCAATCATACGATAAAGATACTCGTATGCTTACTTATAAAATTTTAATGGAAAAATTTAATGGTAAGTATAATGGTTTACATAACAGCCAAAAAGAAGTATTAAGACAGTATGTTAATTCAGTAGATTCAACTCCTGTATTAAAAGAATTTTATAATAATGAAGTAACTAAAATTAAAACTCAATTAAATGAGTTAATGTCTAAAATTACTGATAAAACAGTTCAAATAAAAATTAATGAGGTATCTAATTTAATTGAAGAATTAGATAAAAAAGCTAAAGTTACAAGTGAAAATATTGTAAATATTCTTCAATATCTTGAATTAGTAGAAGAGTTAAAAGTAGCCCATGCGTAAAGTTGGTGATACTAAAGTAGCAGGTGGTATAAAAACTACTGTAACTAAAATTGACCCGGAAACGGGTCAAATCTCTTGGTCTGTTGATTATACTGCAAATTACAAAAAATTATTTGACGATATTACTGATCTAATGAATACAGCTAAAGAAGTAGCAGATGCTACTGGAGAGCCTTTTTTTAAAGATCATTATTTAGATATTAGAAGAAGAAGAAATGAATTAAGAACGTATTTAAGGAATAATAAAAGAAAAGAATACGATCGAATTAAGGGAATGTCTGAAATGAGTGGAACAGGAGGCTCAGCTTCATTTTCTGTAGGTACAGGTGGACAATATGCTACCCCTTTTGCTTTTAAAAAAGTAAAAAAAGAATTAAAAGAATCAAATCCTGGATCTTCTTTAGGTAAAGGACCAAAAGCTGGCCCAGAAGGAGTTAAAGATAATTACTATTATAAATTAGGCTGGAAACCTGTAGCTAAACCACATTCTACAAAAGGCGTAGATATTCGGTATTTATGGGGGAAGAAATAATATGTATAAATATAAACTAAACCTAAAAGAGCAGGATACTGATAGAGTAGCATTTCAAGAAAAACGAATTGCTGCTTTTAAAGAAATTGAATCTCGTTTAAATGCTTTATACCCTATGGTAGATAAAGCAAAAGATGAAACAATAGCTTACTATCAGGAAAAACCAGAATCATATTCTGTAATTGTTCCTACAGATTTGGTTTTAGATTATTTAAAAGATATAGAAAAATTATTAACTGAATGATATGAAAACTTTACAAGAACAATATAATTTATTAAACGAAGGGAAAGGACACAAAGATGTGTTTATGAAATCTGCTCGTAGCCTATTCCCAGACCTCTTTAATAATTTTACTAATTTTAGCACAGCAGTAAAAGTTTTAAAAAATAAAAATATTATCTCTGAAGCTGCAGGCGGTGTTGTTACTGATAATGTTAACCCATTTATTAATTGGAAAGAATTCTTATCTGAAGAAGCTAAAGCAGTAGAAAGTAAACCTACTAAAGAGGTTACTGATATGGAAACTGCTGGGTATGACTATAAAGATCCTAAAAATTCTAATAACCTTAACTTTGAAGAAATGTTAAGAGGTTATTATGCTGAAATGAAAGATCCTAAAAATGCAGATAAAACAGAAGATGAGTTAAGAGAAATGGTAGCTAAAAATCTATCTAATGACTCTACTTATTACACTACTAATCAAGCATTTGGTATAATGGGTATTGGTTATACAGAAGATGCTCCAGGATTAGGAGCTACTAAAGAAATTAAAGGTGAATATAAAGGCTCTGGATATGGTGAAGAAACTAAAAAAGATTTACCTGAAGGAGAAGTAGGCACAGGATACGTAGAAATTAAAGAAGGTAAAAAAGTTAATTTAACAGATTTAATTAGCGAAGCTATTGGAGGTTATATTGATATAAGCCCTTCAATTCCAGTACAAGAAGATGCTCGTACCGATGCTGAAGAAGAAGGCTATAAAGATGGCATGCGTGATGAAAAAGAAGATCTAAAGGATAAGCCTAAAAAGAAAAAAATAAAAAAAGAAACTGTTGATTCTAAATTAGCTGAAATTGAAAAAGCTGGTAAAATTACTACTTTAGAAGCCCAAATTGAAGCTTTAACAGAATTAATTGAAACTAAAAACCAAAGAATTTCTATGGTTACTGAAGATGATAATTTATCTGAATTAGTAGACAAGAAAAAAATGAAAGAAATGCAGCGTGAAGTAAAACTTCTTGAAAAGAAAAAAGCTGGCATGGAAAAAATGTATGAAAAACTAACTGGTGAAGCTTATAAAATGGACATGCCATCAGGTTTAGTAGCTCAAGTAGACGAAACTGAAGAAGTAACAGAAGATTTTGATGATGTAGTTGATGATATTATGGATCAAGGTAAATCAAGAAAAGACGCTGAAAAAATTGCAGGAGCTATTAACGCTAAGTATGTAGGAAATTATAGAAATGAATAAGCAAGTTCTTATTGAAACCCAAGCATTCCAAATTTCACCTATGCAGCTTACTGAAGGAGCTAAAGCACCTTCTGGTAACCCATTAGTTGAAGGGATTTTAGCTACTGCTGAAGTTAAAAATGGTAACGGTCGTTACTATTCAAAAGATTTATGGCAACGTGAAATAGATAAATATAAAGAAGTTGTAAAAGAAAATAGAGCAACAGGTGAATTAGATCATCCTGATTCTTCTATCATTAATCTAAAAAATGTATCTCATATTATTAGAGATATGTGGTGGAATGGAGATAACGTAATTGGTAAAATTGAAATTCTCCCAACAGCATCAGGTAATATTTTAAGAGCATTAGTAGAAAATAATGTACAAGTAGGTGTTTCATCTCGTGGTATGGGTTCATTATCTCAAAATAGAGATGGTGTATTAGAAGTTCAAGATGATTTTGAATTATTATGTTGGGATTTTGTTTCAACACCTTCTAACCCAGGCTCATATATGCATACTATTAATGAAGGAAAAGAAACTCCATCAAATCCTTACAGTAAAATAAATACTATTATTACTGAAATTTTATGCTCAAACGGTACGTGTCCCGTACTTTAAGAAGCCTGCTACCTTAGGCAATTCTATTATATTATAGATTTAAAACGCTCCCCTAAAAAGGAGCGTTTTTTATATCTCCCTATATATGTATTGCTGCAATGTGAACAATATACTATGATCTATATAGTATTCACTTAACTAAATTCGAATTACAGTTCCTAATAACTGTACTCCACAAACTTAAATTTTGAGGTAAAATGGCAAACAGAGATCTGCTAAAAGAAGCAATCGCTGACGCAAAAGCACTTAAAGAAACTGCTATTGCGAACGCAAAAGCTGCTTTGGAAGAGGCTTTCGAACCAAGACTCAAGTCTATGCTTTCAGCTAAACTTGAAGAAATGGAAAAGGAAGAAATGGAAGAAGCAGATATGACCGAAGCTAAAAAAGAGTATAAGGACGATGACCGAAAAGACGGAGGCGAGAGCAAAGAAACTAAACGTACAGAAAAAATGAAGTACGGAAAAGACTTAGCTGAAGCTGAAGAAATGGACGAAATGGACTTAGACGAATTATTAGCTGAACTCGATGAGGATGCTCGTACTGACGCTGAAGAAGAAGGCTATAAGGACGGCATGAAAGATGAAAAAGAAGACATGGACGATATGGACGATGAAGAAATCGACCTTGATGATATGTCAGAAGATGATCTTAAATCCTTTATTGAAGACGTAATTGCTGATATGGTTACAGCTGGTGAGTTAGAAGCAGGCGAAGAATTTGAAACAGAAGACGACGATGAAATCGACGTTGAAGATGATGATGATATCGATGTAGAAGATGATACAGACGTAGACGTAGAAGTGAACGAAGAGATGCGTAAAGACGACATGGATGAAGCCCACACAGCAATGCATGGGAAAGATGACATGGACGAAGAAATGCGCAAAGATGATATGGACGAAGGAATTATGGACAGACTTAAAGCTGCTTATAATGATAAAGAACTTATGTCTAAAATCGTTACTGTAGATGGTAAAAAAGTATCAATGAAAGATCTCCTTTCTTTGGCAGGTTCAGGCGCAACCGCTGGTATGACTGAAGAAAAAGAAGATATGGATGAAGAAAAGCAAGGATACGATGCAAGATTGGACGATGCAGAAGGTGCTCGACATGGTAAGAAGAAACAAGATATGGCTCAACGTCGTGCTGATTCTGAAAACATGGAGAAAGCTTTAGGTAAAAGAAAATTTTCAGGTGATAAAGAGATGGATAAAATGAACGAAGAACTTAAGGAATTAAGAGCTGACCTTCAGGAAACTAATCTTTTAAACGCTAAGCTACTCTACACAAATAAAATTTTCAGAGCTAAAAACTTAAAAGAAGCTCAGAAAGTTAAAGTTCTAGAGGCATTTGACAAAGCGTCAAATGTTAAAGAAGTAAAACTTATTTTTGAAACTTTAAACGAAGGTATGATTAATAAAAAATCAACCCCAATTAAAGAAAATTTAGGTAGCGCTTCAAAAGCAGCTGGTGTAGCGCAACATAGAAAACCAATAGTTGAAGTTGATTCACAGGTTTCTAGGTGGCAAAAACTAGCTGGAATCAAGTAATTTTATATTAATTCTAATACATTTAAAAAAAATGTCACAAATTCAATCCCTTTTAGAAGACGCTGGGCAAGGCTGGAAAAGCATGCAAGGCGACGCTGCTAGATTGGCTTCAAAGTGGAACAAAACAGGCTTGTTAGAAGGTCTTGCTACTGAGCAAGATAAGAACAACATGTCTTTGATCCTCGAGAACCAAGCTAAGCAATTGGTAACTGAGACGTCTCAAAACCCAGGTGGTGGAGCGGCTAACGGTGCTGGTGCTTTCGCAGTAGGAACAGGTGCTGAGTGGGCGGGTATAGCTCTTCCACTAGTACGTAAGGTATTTGGTCAGATAGCTGCTAAAGAATTCGTTTCTGTACAGCCTATGAACTTACCTTCAGGTCTAGTATTTTATCTAGATTTCCAATATGGTGATAATAAGCCTGCTTTCGAAGTTGGTGAGTCACTTTACGGTACTTCAAACGCAGGTACATTCCCATTCTCTACACCTTCAACCAACCTACAGTTAAATGATGCTAGTGCATCAGTTGCTGGACAGCAAGGTTTGTATGGTGCTGGTAAGTTCGCTTACTCAACTAACCAATTCTCACAGTCTGTAGGTACTACAGCTCTTCCAGTTGTTTCCGGTTCTGCCGCTACAGATGGTATTGCTAAAGCTACATGGGCTGAAGTAAACTATGACGGAAGATTGTCTCAATCTATCTCTAATGGTGAGATCTATAGAGTTTCTCTTTCTCAATCAGTTATCGCTGGTACAGGCGCTGTTGCTGATTTAGATCTTGAAGGAGTTAGAGCATTCGTTGCTTTCTCTGCTTCTGCTGCTGGAATTCCTGCAGGTAGATTAACTTCTTCATTAACAGTTGGTGGGTTACTTCCTGCATTCACAAGAGCTGAAACTAGAAACATTGTTCCTGCTACAGGATTAGGTACTGCATTCGTATCTTTCTTCTACACAGCATCAGGAACTGCATTAGCAACTACTGCTGGTGGAGCCGTTTCATCTTCAACTTTCAATGTTCTCTATAACAAGAAGACTACAATGTCTCCTTATCAAATCGGTGATTTCGAAGCTGGTAACACATATGCTGTTCCTAACGCTTTGAATGCTACAGAAATTGATATCCCTGAGATCAACATCCAGATGCGTTCTGATTCTATCGTTGCTAAAACGAAGAAATTGAAAGCAGTATGGACTCCAGAATTTGCTCAAGACTTGAATGCATATCAAGCTCTTGATGCTGAAGCTGAAGTAACTAACATTATGAGTGAATACATTTCATTGGAAATCGATTTAGAGATCCTTGATATGTTAATTCAAGATGCTGCTGCTGGTACTGAGTACTGGACTGCTCTCAATAATGGTGTTTACGACGCATCAGCTAACGGATTCGCATTCCCTACAGCAACTAGCCAAACTGGTTACTACAACACTCAAGGACAGTGGTTCCAAACTTTAGGAACTAAAATGCAGAAATTAAGCAACAAGATCCACCAGTTAACTCTACGTGGAGGTGCTAATTTCTTAGTTTGTTCTCCAGTTGTAGCTACTATTATCGAATCAATCCCAGGATTCTCTTCGAATTCAGACGGTGACGTTTCGAAAATGGAGTACGCTTTCGGTGTACAAAAAGCTGGTATGATCAATAGCCGTTACACAGTTTATAAGAATCCTTACATGAACGAAAATACCATCTTGATGGGATTCCGTGGAAGTCAGTTCTTAGAAGCAGGTGCGGTATTTGCTCCTTACATTCCGTTGATCATGACTCCTCTTATCTACGATCCAACTACCTTCACTCCACGTAAAGGATTGTTGACTCGCTACGCTAAGAAGATGATTCGTCCGGAATTCTATGGTAAGATCTTCGTTTCAGGCCTTGAAAGCCTTTAATCTAGAGATACTTTAGAGTAAAGATTGAGCCCCGCGAAAGCGGGGCTCTTTTTTTATATGTATAATAAACAACTAAAGTTATTATTTTATGTCATCTAATCATCATAATGATGAGGTTTTCAAACAAAAAAGAAAGCCTAAAAACCCAATTAAATTTAAAGTAACTCTTAACGAAGAACAGAAAAAAGCTAAAGCAAAAATTCTATCAAATACAGTTACATTATTAGCAGGTTCAGCAGGTTCTGGTAAAACATTCTTAGCATGTCAAATTGCACTTGAAAAATTATTCATGAAAGAGTGCGATAAAATTATCATAACACGACCTACTGTGAGTAAAGAGGAAATTGGCTTTTTACCGGGTGATCTCCGCGAAAAAATGGACCCATGGGTGCAACCTATATACCAAAATATGTTTGCTCTTTATGATAAAGTTAAAATTGAAACTCTGATACAAGATGGTAAAATTGAAATTGTCCCTGTGTCATTTATGCGTGGAAGAACTTTTTTAGATAGTGTTGTTATTGTAGATGAAGCACAAAATGTTACACATGAACAAATGCAAATGATTGTTACTCGATTAGGATTACGTTCTAAAATGATTGTATGTGGTGATGATCATCAAGTAGATTTAAAATCAAAAAAAGATTCTGGATTTAGATTTTTATATTCATCTTCTCGTAAAATAAAAAATATGTGTGGTATTTCTCTTAAAACTAACCATAGAGATCCTATTGTAGAAGATTTAATTAATTTATATGATGACGCTGAAGAAAAAGGGATTAATTTAGGTACCTCAGGTTCTAGTGGAAAATATAAATAATAATATTTTTTCTAATATTTATAACTAAAACTATACATGGCCTATTGTCCTCCTAAAACCCCAGCTACAGGTTGTTTAGATGTAATTATACAAGAATCAATAATTCTTCCTAATTTCAATAACCAACAATCTTACAATGAATTCACAATATGTGGGATCAATAACTACGTTACTCGAACTGAAGTAGTAGATTATAAATGGAGTGGATCTCTTGCTCCTTTTACACCAACAGGATCTAGTGGAGGTATAGGTATTATTGGATTTGTTCCAACTAAAGAAGAACTTACTCCTGGATCTTTTGTTCAGAGTGATGTTAAATATATTCGAATTACAAATTTTCCTACTAGTGATAAATTTGCAAGTATTTTTTGTGTTAAAACAAATTCAGAATCAGTTTCATTTAAATTAGAACCAGGTAAATCTCTTATTCTAGCTAATGATGCTTTTGATGTTCCAGCAGTGGTTTCAGGTTCATTAGTTTTTATGAATGAAATTAAAGCAATGGCTGGTGATGGAACTGATACTAGTTACTCAGGTAGTATTCAAATTGAATATGTTGTAGCCTCAGCCTAATAAAAAGTATATACTAAATTTAAGGGGCTCTTAATTGGAGCCCCTTTCTTTAATATTTATAACAAAAACACATGGCAAACATTCCTATTTGGCCAGGATCATCATCTTTTCACCCTGGAGATACTCCATTTGGTTTTTATGATTATAATCCTGACTTTCAAAAAGACGCAGATAGAGTAGCAAAATTTTGTGCTTTAAGATTGGGTTATCCTATTGAAAATGTTGAATTACAAGACATAAATTTTTATGCTGCTTTTGAAGAAGCAGTTACAGTATATTCTAATGAATTATTTGCATATTTACAAAGAGAAAATTATCTCGATGTAGAGGGTTCTCCTTATTCTTATCAAGATACTGAAGTAAATTTTCAAGATGCAGTAATTACTCCTAATTTAGGACCTATTATTGAATTATCTCAACAATATGGAACTGAAGCAGGAGTAGGTGGTAATGTTGATTGGAATATGGGAAATATTGTATTAACATCTAGTGTGCAAGATTATAATTTAGATGATTGGGCTGCTAACCTAGGAATCTCAGGTAGTGATGTAGAAATCATGAGAGTATTTTATGAAGGAGTCCCAGCATCAGCAGAAGTTTATGGTGGATTTGTAGGTGGTGCTAGTGGAATGGGAGCATTAGCTGCTGATGGTCTTGCGGGTTATGGAGCAAATACATTTTTAATGTATCCTTTAAATTATGATATAGCATTAATGCAAGAAATTGAGTTATATAAACAAACTTTATTTCCAAATTTCTCCTTTCAATTAATAAATAATAAACTTAGAATATTCCCCGTCCCAACTACTGCTGAAGATGGTACTAATTTATGGTTTGAATATATCCTTAAATCCGATAGGTTCTGTGTATCAATTGATATTGATAAAGAAAAAATAGGTAATATATCCCAAATGCCCTTTAGAAATATTGATTATGATACAATTAATTCTGTAGGTAGAAGTTGGATATTTGAATATACTTTAGCTTTAGTTAAAGAAATTTTAGGATATGTAAGAGGTAAATATACTCAGGTTCCAATTCCAGGAGCTGAAGTAACTCTTAACCAAGCAGATTTACTTACATCAGCAACTGCAGATAAAAATGCTTTAATTGATAGATTAAGAGCATATCTTGACGATACTTCTCGACAGAAGTTATTAGAAAGAAAAAAT
>Ga0098038_1000755_pt1 | contig 14053 bp, 18 predicted proteins | sample 5B_taG_FD_75051 | JGI IMG/M metagenome (GOLD analysis project Ga0098038, IMG submission 75051) | Marine viral communities from the Subarctic Pacific Ocean - 5B_ETSP_OMZ_AT15132_CsCl metaG | ecosystem: Environmental > Aquatic > Marine > Oceanic | place: Pacific Ocean | collected 2015-01-08 | reverse complement strand
ATGTGAACATAATTTCTCATAAACTCACATTCATATAGCACCAGTACTCTATCTTTCATAGCTTTTAAAACAAAATTATTTACTAACAAATCTGTGCGCGCTCTACTTGAAGGCCCAAATACAGTTGCTAATCTTAATGTTGTGCAGCCATCGGCATGCTGAAAAGCTCTTTCTGCATCAACTTTTGTGATTCCATAAAGAGATATTGGATTGAGAGGAGACTCTTCTGTACATATAGAGCCATTGTCGCTAACGCCATATCCAGAATTTGTACAAGGATAAATTAATATTTGATCTTTTGATTTAATATCGGCAACCCACTGATTAATTTCATAATTTACCTGCTTAGCCTCTGTCGGTCTTTTTTCACAAAGAGGATAACCAACTAAACATGCTAGTGGAATAATAACATCTGCTTTGTTAATATGTTTCTTAAGAAGATCTTTTCTTCTGACATCAATATTTTCGAAATTAAATTTTTCGTTTCCAACGTATCTTAATAAAGATTCTGGCCCATATAACAAATTATCAACTACCTGAACATTATGACCGTCACGTAATAAATAATTAATCAATTCGCTTCCAATATAACCTGCGCCGCCTGTAATTAAAACATTCATTATCTTTCAATTCTTCCTAATATCCAATCTTTTAGCATTATCCAATCACATGCCTTTGCCCACATAGGACTTGAAAATGCTGCCGGCTTGTTCTTCTCAAAAAAATAATGACCGGACCAGGCAAAAGGATAAACTACAAAAGGAGCAAAAATTAATAACATAGGAGCCCTTGCAAGACACATCATAATATAAATTATTGTTACTAATTGGCCAACAACGTGCATTCTTCTATTCCAAATATTTTGGTGTAAAGTTAGATAATGTTTATAATAATCTTTAAATAACATTGACACCTCGTTGTTGTACAACTTTTGTTGCACATTCATTTGCAAATATTATAGACTTGTTTATGTTGTTTGTTTTTAAATATTTCGCCACTAAGCCAGAAAGAAAAGTATCACCTGCCCCTGACATATCTTTAACATCAACTTTTTTGACAGCAAACACTTTATTTAGGTGCCTACAACCTAGAGCACCAAGTGTAACAATTATATTTTTTTCACCTTCAAGGGTAAATTTGGTTTTCATATATTCTTTTTCGTTTATTTTTATAAATTTAGCTTTTGTGTACCATTTACCTAAAATTTTTTTAGTGTCAATAAAAACATTATCATGATTTGTACAAATAAAATCTATATCCTCATCAGCTAAAAAACCCTTATTATAATCTGAAATTACAATTAATTTATATTTAGAAATCATTTCTTTATTTAAAATTTTTATTCTTTCTATATTTTCTTCATTTGAGTCTACTCTTAAAAACATATGATTTGTTTTTTCATCAATATATCGAGTTTTCTCTATCTCCTCTAAATTAGAGACTAAATCACACTGCACGCCCAGACTTTTTAAATTTGCTGCAACATTTGCGGCCATCCCACCATTTTTTTTAATTTGAGTCGGAAGGAAGATTGGTACTGGAGCATCAGGACACATTCTTTGGCAATTTCCGTAAATAAATATATCCTGACATGAATCGCCTATTACTAAAACATCTGTCACCAGCTTATTTCCCAATCTTTAAAATCTGCTGCGAGACAGTCAATTTTGTAATCTTTTCTGCCTCCATTAACTTCTTGAATTTTATTTTTTGCAACATTCCTAATGCCATTTAATCCGTGTGTTAGTTCTAAATTATTTCCGTCTTTAATGCCTTTTCTGTAGTTTGACTCATTGTGCCAGATATGTAGATTCATTTGCGACAATACAACAATAGCTCTTATTACCTCACCACTAATATTATCTGCCTCAGCTAAAAGCATATCAATGTCATGTACTATGTCTTTAATTTCTTGAGAATATTCTTTTTTGTGTTCTGTAATAAACACTTCTTTTAACTGCGCAATTGATAGTCGATCAATAAGTTCTGATAAAGTGGGTAGATATTTACGATTGTTCATTGTTTTTGTACCATTCTATTGTTTTTTTAAGGCCGTCGTCTAGCGTGCCTAAAGTATTATTTAAGGTCCAGCCAAATAAATTTCTAGCTTTATTAATATTAAGAAGTTTTTTTCGGACACCAACAAAACGATTAGTATTATACCATATTTCGCCAGTAAAACCTGAAAACTTTTTTATTTTTTCAGCCAGATCTTTAATTGATGTTTCTTCTCCGGAACCAATATTTAATAAATCACCATCATAGTCAACACACATTAATAAAGCTTTAATCTGATCTTCAATAAAAATTAACTCTCTAGTTTGTGTGCCATCACCCCAAACTTCAACCTTATCTTGATTGTTTTTTATTGCATCACAAAATTTCTGCACTAGTGCAGACACGACGTGACTTTTAGAAATATCAAATTCATCATGTGGCCCATAAAGTGTAGCAAATGCAAGAGTTGTGCCTGATAAATTATATTGTTTTTTGTATGCTTTAATTCCCTGCTGCATAACACACTTCGTTAGACCATATGTTTCTACAGAAGAGTGCAATGGTCCAGCAAAATAATCCTCTTCACTTAGAAACTCTTTATTTCCTGGATATGAACATGTGCTCCCTATGCCTATTAAGCGAGCATCTGGCTGATATCTTTTCCAGCACTCTAAAGTATTCGTGTGTATCAAATTATTACGAAAAAATTGATCAGCTGGATACTTCAAAGTAAAATCGCCGGCGCCCTGAAAAGCAGCTGCATGAATAATCAAATCATATCTTCCAGAAGTAAATATTTTTTTTGCTAAAGACCATTGTGTTAGATCATATTCACTACCAAATGCAGTTACATTTACATTCATTTTTTGTAAAATTGGTACTAAATTTTTTCCTAAAAAACCAGTCCCACCAGTTATTAAAACATTTTTATAGTTAAAATTTTTCATTACTTCAATATACGTTAAAATTTATATTTTGTTAATCCAATAATCCATATAGATTTTTGATTTACTGCGAGTAACAATAATATCATATTGTTGCTCTAAAAATTGTTTATCAATGTTGTCCCAATCATCTATTATTAAAATAGGCATATCCTCATAAAAAGATATGTTATTACACTTTTTTACAATTGGGATAGTGCCCAGTGCAATCGACTCCCATATTCTATGACAATCGACTCCTCGACCTTGAGGAGAAATACAAAATTTACTAGATCTTAAATCTTCAAGATATTGTTTAAACGGTTTTTTTGAAGCACAAAAGACATAATCTTCATTATAAAATTTGTTATGTACATCAGATCTTGCAGTAGCGTTTGTATTAATGTCAAAATTTAAGTAAGCTAAATGTTCTCTAGGCATTTTAGAATTAGCCGCCTCTTCTAATAAATCAATGTTACCATGAGCCCATCTTTTATTAGCAATACCTAAAGGAATAGAACTTAGTTTAGCATGTAGTAAATTTGCGTTTTGAGCATACCACTTGATTACTTTTACATTTTGTAAAAACTGTATGTATCCAACATCAATGCCAAGTGCACTGTTATGGGTAATAATCTTTACTCTATGATTTATATGCGGCATTACATTTTGAAAAAAATATGGTACAAAATCAGTTTTTATAAAAACAACTTGACCCTCTTCGGTAATTTTTTTTGGACTGTCTTGCTGGTGCTCATCCCATATCATATGCGCATGATTTCGAAAGCCGTTACCTGTAACATAAGGATAGGAATCTGCAGTAAGCGAGACTCCTTTTCTAAGATATGACATGTTTTATTCCTTAAGTTTAGTGCTATTATACACTAAATCAATTACATTTTTATATTTTTTGTATGGCCTAGGCATATGATAATCAACATAAAAATTTTTATCTAAGAAATGCTTATTATAATTAGAATTGTTGCCACGATCAATTCTTCTTATTGTTTGAGGGTCGTTACTCATATTAAATCCGCGTCTAAGTAAAACTACTCTATCTTGGTTGTTTGCTTTCCATGAGTCAAGTTTTTTAAAAAATACTCTCTCATCAGTAAACCAGCCGTGGCCATGTGACATCCACTCAGCAAACTCTAAAGAAAAGTTACTTAAGTTTGATTTAATTATCTCTTCAAACGTTTTACCTTGCGCAGACATATAACACATCGGATATGCTGGATATGCTGGATTTTCTGGTAAATAAGCGTCTGATGAATAAAAAACTATGTTATTGTCGTCATAATCAGCTACATTTTGTACAAAATAGTCTTTATTTAGAGGCATCATATCAATGTCTGATATTAAACAAACTTCATCCTTATATTTTGTCGCACCAAAAAATCTAACTATTTGTGCTTGCTGTGCGCTCGAAAAGCCTTTTATCGGCTTAATATATGTAATGTTTCCTAATGTATCGTCAATATTTAAGTTATTTTGTGCTATAACAAACAATTCTGGCTTAATTCCCCAACTAGACCACCTTTTAGCCACTAAAGGCCAAAAACCATAGTATTCTTGGTTATTATCAGTTGCTAATATAACTCTATCTATTTTCATAATACGCTTTTAAAATTCCAACATGTTCGTGAATCGTATTTTCAGTCTCGTCAAAAACTTGACCCACAAACTCATAGTTTTGTCTTTGTACTGGAAATGGGCGGCCGCCAAAGAACTCATCATGAACTATGCAGTTATCTTTTATTCTTGTGGCCATTAAACTAGCAAAAAATTCATAATCTGTGCCATATCTATCTTCTTGTGCAAAATTGTCGATAAGATCTTTCATATCAGGTAACACACCCTTCTTAACACCCCACATACCACCTAAAACAGGAAATTTATGCCATGGATGATCTCTCATAATATGAAAGCCCTTATCACTGGCTAACCATTCATCAACAGCTGCCTTTTCTCTTAAATTTATTCTAGAGTCGGTATCACGAGAAATCATAACGGCGACATTAGGTTCTCCTGCCGGCTCAAACCTCCAATACATTGATTTCCAATCACCCATACCTGGCTTAATAACAACTTGACAGTTTTCTCTAGATTCTAAATCAGCAATAAAAGGATAAGGTGCAGTTTCAGCAATATAAAATCTTCCGGTCCAGCCAGGATAAATTTTATCTATTAAATCTGCGTTTCTTTGTGCGCCGACCAAATATTTTAAATTAGTGCCCCAAAGAGAATAGCTAATTATCTTCAACTTCAACCTCTAGCTTAGAGTATTTTTCAAATATCTCTTTTTCCTCTTCACGCTTCCAAGAAAAATTATCAGGGTTGGTTGAGATACCGGTTGGATTAAAGTAATATAGACCAACAGGAGTACTTATTTTCATAAATTTTGAACCTTTTTGTGCAGCTCTTAGCCACATCTCCCAATCACCTGCACTATTGTATTTTTGATTAAATAGTCCATGTTTTTTATGTAAAGACTTACGCCACATTGGTGCGGCATGAGGCATATTAACCATCTTTAAGTGATCATATGAAAATTCTGGAAAATTATATTTTCTTCCATTTGAAGAATTAGCAGCCCAAGTTTCATTTGGTTGATCAGTAATCAGCATATCAGCATACACTAAATCAACATCTGGGTTTGCTAAAAGAGCAGCTGCTTGTTTTTCATATGCGTATGGAGCATGCCTATCATCTAAATTAGCATTAGTGATATATTCACCTGAGGCCATCTCAACTCCCATATTCCAAACAGCATAAATACCTGGATCTTCATCTAATTTCTTATATACAATATTATCCGGATATTTTTTTAAATAAGGTTTTATAATTTCTTCTTCATTTCCGGGTGAATTAGCGTCGATAAGAAGAAGCTCGCACTTTTCTTTAAACATTGTTTGACTTGTAATATCTTCCATAAACTGTTCAATATACTCATCACCATTATAAATTGATGTAATGATAGAAACCTTTGGAAGATCTGAAATATCAACTGGTTTTTCACCGTATATAGCTTCAATATACTGATCATTTATTTTATCTTGTGAAAATTCCTTCATAATCCATTTTTGAAGCTGTTTTGCTCTTTTTTTAAAACGGCCATGGTCTTTATACATATCCTCTAAAGACATCTTAATTGATCCTTCTTCAGGATATGCCCACTTTGACTCCTTAATAAGGACGTCCTGCCAGACTACACTTTCTTGAACTGGTTCTAAGGTGTAACTAATTTTGCTAAACATGTGTTTATTTTTTTGTTTACCATTTTTTTGTTTTTGTGGCATATAAAGAAAGTCTAAATGTCCAGACCAATCAGTTGCAATAACTGGAAGAGCATTATAAGCTGCCTCAAAAAGAGGAAGTCCAAAGCCCTCGCCATGAGTGGATGACACCAATGCCTTTACTTTAGGGTGTGTATAGAGACCGGACATCTCTTCTTCAGATAGGAAGCCATGTAATAAGTAAACTTTACACTTTCTATCAGGAAAATTTGATAAAAATTGCTTAAGTTTAAATGTCATATTTGTTCTATCAATAATAGAATTTTTAGCTAAATTAGCTTTTAAAATTAAACCAACATTTTCATTGTCTTTAAATTGTTCAATAAAACATTTTAACATTTGCTCTGTATTTTTTCTAGGGCTAAGTTGTGCCACACAAAGAAAATTAAAATCTGTTGTCAAGTTTAAATTTAATTTTTTAGTTTTTATATCTCTAACTGGATAATGTATACATTCTACTGGTTTTTCACACTTATAAACAAATTGCTCTCCTGTTTGATTATTAGTTGCCTGATAAACTGTGTTAACAAAACTTTCAACTGCGTGCTTACTGATAGTTAAAATCTTATCCATTAAAAAGCTTTTTTCAATCCACTTAGGCGCGACCTGAGTTGTTTCTATTCCGGCAGTAACCCCAATATTAACTGGTGCTAATTTCTCCCACTCATTTGGAATTGTAATCTGAACTGCAACATCATACTGAGGCTGATTATGTGATTGTGTTGTATAAGCTATAGTCTTTTCTAGAAGAGCATCAATCCACTTTCTTTCTTCAGTGTCTTCCCAGACCCAACTAGTTTTACCCCACGTGATCGGATGTAAATAAATATCAAATAAATCTTCTCGTGATTTTAAAGCTCTTAAGACTGTGCGAGCATGGTGTCCATATCCAGATTGTGTTAAAAATGGACCTTTTACAAAAACTTTTTTCATATTATACCTCAATTAACTCCCAAGAATTGTATCCTTTTCTGTTTTCCCAAGATCCGTGTTTTTCTAGGGTATTTTTTATTAGATCTTGCCAAGCCAAATTAAACTTTTTAAAATTATAATTTTTTAATACATGCTGGCGTCCGGACTCACCGAGGGCTGCCCTCTCTTCTTTTGGCATATTATATAATTTCTCCAACGCATCTATAAAATGATCTTCATTAATTCTATCTTCAAAAATATAAGGAATATCTTGAGAACCAATAATAGCTTTTGAAGCAGGCTCAATACCAACACCAAACCAACTTTTACCATCTGTAACTTGTTCTTGTAAGCCTCCAGTCATATTAACAATAATTGGCGTACCACAAGAAAGAGACTCTAGAGTAGCCAAGCCAAAACCTTCTGCATCAGAAATGTTAACAGTGACATCAGCAATATTATACATTTTAGCTAATTGTTTAGAATCAATTTTTTGTTGAGAAAATTGTACTTCGCCATTGGTAAGACCTAAGTTATTAACTTGTGCTAAAAGATCTGGTCCGTTTGGATCTTTTGGGTCGGTATGCATAATTAACGTTGCATTTTCTCTTCCGACTTTTTCTAAAAACTTAGCAAACCAAAATATTAAACTTCCAGATTGTTTTCTTCTAGCATTTCTATTATTCCAAAATATAATAAATTTGTCTGCAAGGTTTGAATCCTCTAGCAATTGCTCTATCTCATTTTTTTCTAGTGGCTTAAACACATCTGAATCAACTGCATGCGGCAAATAACATGAGTCAACATTTGGGGATACAGTTTTAACAATATCGTGTGTTACTTTAGAAATACATGCAATATGATCACAAGAATCATACCAAACTTTATTAAAATCAGGGTAAGGTAAGTTATCCCAAACATGATAATATACCATTGGAATTAAAGATCTAACCTCATCTTCAATTTCCCAAAGCCATGGAAAAAATCGAGGATCCGTCATGAACCACAATAAGTCTGGCCTTTCAGTTCTTAAGACTGACCTTACAGTTTCTTGAGATCCGTAGCCATCAACTGGGTATACAACCCAATCCTCACCATAAGGATCTATTTGTTGAGGTTGATAATTTTGATGTTTGATGGCGCCGCCAAAACAAACAAAAGAATAATCACCAGTGCTAATTAATGACTCAATAAAATATCGAGTTTGTGTTCCGACACCAGACGGTGAAAAAGGATGGTCGGATATTACAAATATCTTAGTTTTTTTACTCATTTCTACCTACAATAATCAGTATTATAAAATTCACATCCAAATCCAGAAGTACAAGACAAACGATTTTTAATGTGAATATCTTTTGTGATATTGTATACTGCTTTATTTAATAAGTTAAGTGCATTATCAGTTTTTTTTGTGCCACTAGTCACACGAAATATTTCAACGTTATTAGACTTAGCTGTTCTTTTCAAGAGAGCAAAATAAGTTTCAATATTTTTAAGATCTAAATTATATTTTAAAGCAAAAAACTTTTTATATAATGTTATTTGATAGCTTGTAATTCTATCTGCTTTTTTTTTAGAATCCCATCCCCATGAGCATGTTTTCCAATCAATAACATGATATTTACCATCTGGTGTTTTAATTACTAAATCAATAAAACCTTTAAACATCATATCTGTGTTTTCAATTGGGATATATAATTCTTCTTCAACTGACACAACTTCAAAATTAGAGAATGTTTTTTTAAGCTCTGGTAAAATATACTTTAAAATATTTTTTGCTTGCGATCTCATATTTTGTACAAGATCTTTTTTAAGGTCTACTTTTTTTTCTGTAAGAATTTTTAACTCTTCTAGAAACTTTTGATTAAATTCATCAAGCATATTTTTAGATTTGTTGAGAGCTATATTTTCACAGACATGATGAATTGCAGTACCAAAAGCTGTATATTCATTACCTAAAAATTCTTTAATTTTGTCTTTATACACAAGCTTATGTTTATAAGGACATTCGTTCCAAATTTTTAACTCAGAAAAAGATATATGCTTACGCATTTTTATTCCTTTTTGTAGCACGTGCTTTAGTCTTAGTGGGTTTTATATTGACATTTTCTTTTGGCTTGTCTGGTATTAAAAAAAAGGTCCAAGTTTGTTTAAGTAAGTTATCGTACTCATTATTAATTTTTAAATGTTTATTCACGCATTCACCTAGTGAGTACTTAGGTGGTGGTGAATAATCTAGTAAAGTCTTTTGGCAGTCTTTCCAAGTAATAATAATTTTTTTTTCGTTTAAAAATTTTCTTTTTGGAGCTGTGATTGTCATATACATTAAATTTTCTTCTAAATTGTTTTTGAATTCAACTTTCATTATTAATTTCCTGTTTTTTATGTAAAACAATAAGTTTATTATAAATATAAGGACAAATTTGTTTTAAAAAAGCTGCTTTACCAATATATAATTCTTCAAAAGCAGAGGCAACATACTCCCTAAGGGAAGTTGCAGCATATGGATTAGTAAATAAATCGACAGTAAGTTGACCTAATATATCATATCCAATGTTTTTATAAAAAAACTCATCTAAATCTGCATTATATTCTGAATTTAAAAACTCAAATTGATCAGTTGAATATCCTTGATGGCTTAAAATTCTTTTTAATTTAGATCTTTTTAAAATAAACTCATCTTCTACTTTACCATCTCCGTAAATAAATTCAACATATTTTTCTTCAACTGCATGCGCAATTTCGTGTACAACATCGTCTATTAAGTCATTTTCGTTATCTTGCACATTAGATATAAACAAACTTTCATCGGCATACATTGCATTGACATTTTTATCATCTAAAAATTTAAATTTTCCAATGTATACAATATCAATAAGGCTTAAATATTCTTCTGGAAGAGTGTGGTTTACAGTCTTAAAAGCCGCCTTTACATCAACATCACCTTGAATTTTATCTTTGATAATTATATATAAAGAGCCAACTCTTATTTCTAATAAATCGCTACTCTTCACGTATTTTACTAGATTCTTCATTATTTTCAGCTATTTTTTTTCCAATTTCGACATCATCTAAAGCTTGTTGATAGCCTCTAATCCAATTTTCTTCTGCTAAAGCTAAGATCATTTCTGGAAATTGATTTGCCATAACCTCTATAATCATTTCCAATGTAATATTTTTATCCTCAGGATTAATTTCTTCACCGACATATTCGACGATCATATTTTTCAAATCATTATCCGGCTCTACACTTTTTTTAAGCTCAGGATTTATATTAATTTGTTTTGCGTTTATTGTTTCCATTATAGTACCTTTGAAGCTAACGTTGCTACTTTTGACCTCTCACCTTTAACAAGAGTAATATGAGCTGATAATTGATAATTTTTAAATTTTTCTACTGCATATGACAAGCCATTTGAAGTTGAATCTAGATATACACTATCAATTTGTTCAATATCTCCTGTTAAAATAATCTTAGTATTTTCACCAACTCTTGTAATTATAGTTTTTAATTCATGAGTTGTTAAATTTTGTGCTTCATCAATAATAATAAAAGCATTAGACATTGTCCTGCCTCTAATATATGTAAGCGCTTCAATTTGTATTGTACCATCTTCAAAAAGATGGCTCATATGATCTTTTTTACCATTTAGCAAGAAATCAATATTGTCTTGTATCGGCATTAACCATGGTCGCATTTTTTCTTCCATTGTACCAGGTAAATAACCAATATCCTTGCCTAAAGGTTGTACAGGGCGAGATATAACAAGTTTTTTATGCTGATTTGTCTCAAGTACGTGTTCCAATCCAGATGCAATTGCTAACAAAGTTTTTCCACAGCCTGCTTTACCAACCAGTGTAACAATTGGAATATCTGGATCTAACAGTGCCTGTAAAGCAAACATCTGCTCTTTGTTTCTAGGTCGCAGACCCCATACACTATTTTTTAATTCAGATACTTTAATTAAAGGAAGATCATAGTTTTTAAACATTACTAGCGCAGTCTTTTTTTCATTAGCATTAGAAACCAACATTAAAAATTGATTAGGAAAAAATTTGCCTTCTGATTTTTCAAACGATATTTTTTCATTTGAGTAAATTTGATCAATTAATTGATCATCAACTAAGTGCGTTTTAAAACCTGTATACAGCTGGTTTAAATCAGTAACAACTTTATTAGTTACATAATCTTCTGTTAATATTTCTAATGAGTCACACTTAACACGCATATTGATATCACGTGTAACTAAGATAACTTTTCTTTTAGAAGAGTTTGATTTTTCAGTTATAGCTGTTGCAATAATCTGATTATCAGCGCTTTCAATATCACAGCCCATTGGAATATGTTCATTATCATATCCTCTAACTGATATTAGACCTTTACCCTTTGCTAATCTAACTCCTTTATATAAGTTGCCTTTAGAACGTAAATCATCTAAAGTTCTAATAATTCCACGAGCATTTAAACCAACACCATCTTGTCGTTTTTTATGTTTGTCAATCTCGTCAAGTACCTTTAAAGGAATTACAATATCATTGTTGCCAAACTCAAATATTGATTTTGAGTTTGTTAAAAACACGTTTGTGTCAAGTACATAAATTTTTTTCATGCGTTACTCTTTGTTGTAAAACTAGTTAAAATACGATGATTAAATTTTTGCAAATTGTTTTTACCGCCTTAATAGCTCTCACTTTAAATAGTTGCGCAATTCAAACAAATGTTGTTAAGTCAATGGAAGATGCAAAAAAATCAGTTTTAAAGATAGAAACTTGGGCTAGATTAGGTGAATGCAATAATAAAACAATGTCTTGTGGAGAGTATGAAATGCTTTCTATGGGTACAGGTGCAATAGTATTATATAAAAATTCAAAAGCAGTTTTAACTGCTGCACACGTCTGTAAACAAGAAGAATTTGAAAAATTTATTGAATTTAATAAAGGACATTTTTATCTAAAAGGTATTGATCGCCAAGGTAAAGAGTACATATTAGAAAGAATCAAACATAATAAACAACAAGATATATGCTTATTAGAGAGTGTTTCCGGTCCCCTAGGTAATGGTCAATACTTAAAACTAGCAGTTAAAAAACCAGAATATGGTGAGCATGTCTATAACATAGCCGGTCCCTTAGGAATAATAGAAGGTGAAATGGTACCTTTAATGCACGGTCAATTTTTTGGAGAACAAGATGGCCATGCTTTCTATAGTATACCAGCTATTGGTGGATCATCAGGTTCTCCTGTGTTGAATAACAAAGGGCAATTAATTGGCATGATTCACTCTGTGCACTATCGCTTTCATCATATTTCTTTATCTGCGACGCATGCACAACTTTGGAACTTTTTAGCTTATTCTCACAATCACACGCTAAAAGTGCAAGCTCCTTACGATAATTAATTAATATTAATGTATAGTTTATGTTAATTTAAGCTTAATTTGTATAAGTCAATCTAGACCTTATAAAAATTATTAAGTATTATTTTAATTAAAATAGTATATTAATTTAACAGATTAACATCATTAATAGTGATTATATCACATTCTGAACAATTGTCAAATATTTCTTTTTGTTTTTTTTGCAGCGCTAAACATGCATTTTCGATCGACTCATATTGGCCGCATGCCTCATTAGGATATGCTATAGCGTTATATTTTGTAATAAATTTATCGCATATATCTTGTTTGTCATGATTATTCCAATTAAAATCTTTTTTTTCTTTTAACTCACACAATACATAACCTAGGCATGTATTGTTGGACCATATGTATTTTTTTGTTTTGAAATAACTATCATTTTTAATTTTAAACTTCATTTTTATTCTCCAAATCCAAATCTCTTTTTTTCTTTTTCTTGTTTTTTCTTAGCTAAAATTTTATCTAGTTCAGAAATCTCAGTTATTATTGGATAAGATTTTTTATAGCGGATAGTAAGTAGTCCTTTTAACTTCGAAGGTTTATGGCTTTCAATAAATATAAGCTGCAAATTACCACACACACATGTAGAACATGCATTATCAGGACCATAGTTTGAAGAAACTAGTTTAGTTTCACATTCCTCGCACTCTATTATTGTCAAACTATTCTTCCCCCTGACTTAAATAGAGTTATAAAAATGTAAATGACTGGTTGGCCCAACGGGACTTGAACCCGTGACTTCCACTTTATAAGAATGGCGCTCTAACCTACTGAGCTATGAGCCAGTACTTAATCTAATAAAAGTTTAATTTGTTTATTAGATTCTTCATTTAATTTATTTTCTTCATTAACTTCTTGGTATTGTAAAGAAGCTAAATGAGGATATTTTTCAAATACTTGCGGTAGGGTCAAACATTCTTCCACCTGTATTTTTCTTATTTCTTTTGCGACTTTTCCCATCTTTTTTCTTTTCCTCTTTTTTAGGTTCAAAATCAGGATGCAATCTAGTTTTAACAGCAAATTTATTTTTAGATTCCATCCATTTAATTTTAACTTGCATACCTTCATGCTTGGAATCTGTATCCCAAATTCTTAATAGTTTTTGTCTAATAGCATCTGCAGCTTCAAATGTATCATGAAAGCTTTCATTTTTCCAAGGTTTATTATTTACAGTCAATATTTTCTCCTTATAGTATTAATGCAATATACATTTACATTATAATAAAAATAAAATAAAAGTTAAATAATAAATAATAAAAATACTAACTTATAGTAATCTTAAGTACTTTATTATTTGATGGTTTTTTAGATTCATTAATAGTACCCAAAGTAACTTTAAGTTTTTTATTGTTTTCATTAAGCATGTCGCCACCAGGACTAAGTTGTAAATCAGGTTTTTGTGGACTAGCAGGAGGAGTAAAATCTTTTCTGTCAGATTTAATTACGTCCATTTTTTTCCGAGCATTTTCCATAGCTTCTAGATTTTTTTTCATGTAATCTTCCATACT
>Ga0098038_1000752_pt1 | contig 14082 bp, 18 predicted proteins | sample 5B_taG_FD_75051 | JGI IMG/M metagenome (GOLD analysis project Ga0098038, IMG submission 75051) | Marine viral communities from the Subarctic Pacific Ocean - 5B_ETSP_OMZ_AT15132_CsCl metaG | ecosystem: Environmental > Aquatic > Marine > Oceanic | place: Pacific Ocean | collected 2015-01-08 | reverse complement strand
TACAAATTCACATCCATTACGTTTACACCAAAATTCCCATGATTTTCTAGAATATTCTAAATAATCAAAGCCTCCGTATTTATCATTATGATCTGGGTTGACAATTCCAGTCCACCAAATTATATTTTTCTTTTTCATTTATAATCAACACTTTTATGTTTAAATATATAATATGGAATCGTTGTATGACATAATTCATATTCTCCTGTATTAATTAAAAAATCATGTACTCGATCATCTTTGTCATAATTACGACCACTATGCTCAGTTATAATAACTTTTGGCATATACTTTTTATAATCAAATGAATTCCATACTTTCCAGTCATAACTTCTAGTTGTTATATCTAAAATATCAATCAATTGAATATTATATTTCTGTAATATAGTTTCTAATCTATAACACTTAATATCATAACTAGGAGGATTATCCGCACCAAAAAATTCAGCTGTCCATACTTGCGACAAACTTTTTCTACTTCGCGATGTGAATGAAATTTCGCCATCATAATCTGCTATAGCCGCATTAATCGACTGGTTACGAAATTCCGGTAATGGATTGTTTGACCCTTCTTTATCTTTACCATCTGAAAAATAAAATTTATCTGCTTCAATACATAGTCCGGACCAACCATTCATTTCAAAATAATATGTATTAGATCTTTTAATTGCATCGGATGCTCCTACATCAATAAAAGTACCTTGATTAGGTAATTTTAAATTGTTAGCAATCCATTTATCTTCTAAATAATTACCATGAAATTGAGAATATTTTTTCATATTATTTAATATATAATTTATTTATCATATTTCCTAAATTTTTTACATATTTTTTCATGAAATATCTCTCAAGTCAAAATAACAACCTGAATTTAAAATTGATAAATCTGGAAGATATTCTATTATTCTTTTTGCTACTATATCTGGAGTTTCCATATTATTAAACATTTGTTTAAATTTTTTAACAGATGGAATTTCTTTTTCATCAAGCTTATAAATATATTTTTGCATATCTGTTTTTACTATTCCTGGTGCTAGGGATATAAAATGTGTTTCATGCCATTCTTGTGCATATGTTGATATTAATTGCTTAAATGCAGCCTTTGAACAACAATATAATGACCAACCATAATATGTTTTTAATGCTGCTCCGGAGGATATTCCAATCACTTGTTTAACATCAATATTAGAGTTTCGTATACAATCTAATAAAATTTTATTAGCTAAAACATTCACCATAAAAATTTCATTAAATGATTGTATTGATAAATTATCTAACGTATCTATATCTCCCAACATCCCAGCATTTAATATTATTAAATCTATTTGGGTTGGTAGTTTGTTAATCCATTGTTGTAATAAGTGTATATCGATATCTTTAAAATCACACTGTAGTTGTGTAATGTTTAAATCAGATTTTCTTCTACTCATTCCATATACAGCATCTCCTTTCGATATAAATTGTTTTGCTAATTCATATCCTAATCCTGAACTTGTTCCTGTAATTAATACATTCATTTTAAAAACTCTTTTAAAAGTGTTTTATCAAAATTATCTTTATATAATCCAGATATAGTAGAACAAAATTTAATAAATCTATTCATATCTAAATTTAACTTCATAGCCTGTGTCGCATAATTATCTGTAATTCCATGTCGTCCTGTTACCATGTAATAAGGACTAACTGTTTTTTTAAATAGATTGTCATAATGTTTATTTATAAATTGATTTAATAATAATGCCTTATCATTATCTAAAACTTCTTCCAATTTTAAATTTCCTGCTCCTTTTCCTAAACCTCCTATAGATGTATCACATATATCGATATAAGGACTTTCAGCACATTTAATATAATTCATATAAGCTTTACCTGTATGATTATGTAAATGAAAACATGTTTTTTTATTTGAATCTTTTATTCTTTTAAATTTTTGGTCATATACATTTATATCTTTATTTAAATTTAAATAACCATGTGTATCTGCAAACCCTATTACTTCAAAATTAAATTTAAGTACTTTATCTAGAACCAAATTTAATTCTGTATCTGTATAATTTGTTGTGTTAAATATATTAAACGCTATATCTAATCCTGTATGATTTTTTAATTTATTAGCAAATACTAATGCATCATCAATCATATCTTTACGAGCAGTCATTCTGATCATTTTGATCTCATTTTGATCATCTGTAGGATAATCATTTAAATTTTTACTACAATAATGATAATCAATCATAACGCATACATTTTTCAATCCTCTGCCACCTGTTACTTGTTTAATAGTATCCATATTCAGATTAAAAAATTTATTTTGACTTTTAGATGTCTGTTTCCAGTATCCTAATTCCATACAATTTATATCAAATTTAGACACTAAATTATAATATTCCTGTGCAAATTCAATTGGCCAATTGAAATCACATGTAAATCCTCCATCTCTTAATGTTACGTCTATTAATTGCATAATCCCTTCTTTACTAGTTTTGCTAATTTCAAATCCTCCCAGTTATCGATTTCAATATCTTCCGGAGTATTTAATGTATAATAATATGGATTCTTTCCTATACGATTATTCATTTTTTTAAATAATTTTTTCTTAAAAATAAAAAATCCTCCATTAGACATTGTTATAACTGGTAAGTCTTGTGTTTTTTGTACAACATCTGGTTTAAAGTTTATTGGTTCCATCGCATCACCTAACCAAGAAAATTCATGATGTTTAGTAACCGAATGTATACTATCATATTCTCCTTGTTCAAGTATCTTAACCGCATCTAATATTGTATTTATTTTTAAAAATGGTGATGTAACATGTGTTGTTATTATTATTTCATCATCATTATCTACATATGTATTTAAAAAATTATCAATCATCATCAATGCCGGACTTAATTTATTAACGTTTAAGTTTTCAAAATCAATAAATTTTTGTTTTCTAGGATATGCAGATACCCAATCATATTGTTTACAATCTTGTATAATAACTTCACTATCAGTATCTATATATACATCATGACCTTTAAGTTCAAAAATCAAATGTTGCCATAATGGATGATCGCCCAACAACTGAAAATTTTTCTTTGTTATTCTTTCTGATTGTTCTTTTATTATAATAAAAAATTTCATTTTAATCTTCTGATATAAATGTACATATTAACTCACGTTGTCGTATAGGATCTAACTCTACAGCAAATACTTGTTTCCATGTCCCTAATAAAAGTTCTCCATTTTCAATTGGAATAGTTTCTGATGAATTAAAAAATAAATGACGAATATGTGAATGTCCATTAATTCGTTCTTCTGGTGGGACATCGTTACGTAAAGAAATTAAATCATGTAGATATTTGATATTCTTTTGATCTCCCTCTGGCTCTTTCCATTTAGGAGCCATTTTATCGAGAAAAAATCTGACATCTGCATGATGTAATACTTCATCTTCTGTACACCATATTGCACATGTTGTATGTCTAGAAAATATATTTACTAATCCAGATTTGCCCCATTCTTTTGCAAATTTAGCAATTTGTGGCGTTAGATTTGTAAATAACTTATCTGTTTTAAGTTCAATTGTTTTTTTCATATTTCTTCTATCCTTTTAGTTTTATCACAAATTAATAAATCATATGCAGGCTTTTCACCTACACTTAAATGATGATATTGACATCCCCATTCTTTTAATTGATTCTTTGTTACTTCATACCAATCAATTCCTGATACATATCCTCTTGCTGTCCAATATGTTATTTCATGACCTTCATTATACAATATATTAATTTTTTTTATATTTTCCAAATTTTTAATGGCTTTTTTATAGTCTCGACCATAAGAATATTTATCTAATCCATCATCGTAGAAACAAATTGTATCATCTATATCAACATATATTTTCATATTATACTCTCTGTATTATTTTTTTATCTCCATATAAACCAATTTCTTTCCAATTAGTTTTAAAATTATTAGTAGACATTATTTCATGTACAGCCCCCTTAACATCCATCCATGGAGTTCCGTCATCAAAAGTTTTAGACCAAGCTCTATCTTCTAAATCACCTACCCAATAATCATCAAAAATAACAATTCCACCGGTGGAAATTAAAGATGAATAACAATTCCAATCTTGTAATACTCCTTTTTTTGTATGATCTCCATCTATAAAAAGTAAATCTATAACAGGATATTTTTTGTGTACATAATCTACTACTTTTTCACTATATGATGAGCCTTTTACTAATTCAAATTTATGATTATGAATATTATTATTTTCAATATTTGATGTTATCTTTTCTTTTGTATTAATACCATAATCTTTATCAATATGACCATTTTTATATCGAGTCTTTTCACCTATTAACTCAGGATAAAACCCTTCAAATGTATCAATAGAAATAAATTCTGATTCATTTTTGTCCTGCATCATAGTTAATAAAGCTCCTCCCCAGAAAGTTCCAATTTCTAAAACAGTTTTACATTTCTTTCCCATTAAATTTTTTATTAAATAAAGAGAATGAGTAAAAGAATCGCTTTTTTGTCTTCCCACTCTACCTACTACTTTTTCATCTAAATCATCGACTATATTTTTAGCATAATTTAATAATTTATGATTTTTTATTTCTTCTAATTGCATATTATTTCTTTTAATTTCACATATTCTAATTCTTCAAAACTATTTGAAGGACTACAATTGTATATATTTATTTTCATTTCATTTAACAATTCTTTAACAACAGGAAAATTATGTCCTGGCCTTTTTTCTCCATATCTTCCTATCCATTTTTTAGCTGAATTATTTTCTCCATATTCATTAGCATAAAAATGACTATATCCTCCATCAACACCTATCAAATAAATTTCTTCAAATCCTAAATATACGGCTGTCGGTACCGCTAAATCTTGTACACAACTACCGCCATATGTACTATACGTTTCTAATGTCGGATCTATAAAAAATCTTTCTTTATCAATTTCATATGTACGTTCATGAGGCGATAACATGTTACTACCAGACCATTCTTTCTTTTTTTCTTTATTATAAACTATAGTACAATTATTATATCTCTTAATCATTTCACGCGAACGTGGACCTATTTTAACAGTATCAGCTTCTCCAAATATAAAATGATCAATCTTTTCATTAAATATATGATCACATTTTTTTTCTAATGCCTCCGGATCACTTACTACTATATAATTTGGCGTAAAATTACTTTTTTGAACATCATTTATTCCGATAGTAATTTCATCTTTTAATAATGACAAATCTATCTTTGACGTACTAGGACCTGTTGCTATAATAAAACAACGTTTATTTTTTCCTTTATAAAAATTTTTTTGTAACATTTTATCTCCTAATGTATTTATAATTTTGTTTAAACCATTTTATTGTTTCTTTAATACCCTTTTCGATCGGCGTAAATTCAAATTCTGGTAGATATTTTTTAAGTTTTGAATTATCACTTGGTTTACGATATTGTCCATCTGGCTTATCTGACTCAAATAATATATTATCATAATCAAATTCTTTTGCTATTAAATAAGCTATATCTTTTATAGATACTTCATTAGATGTTGTTAAAATGATCGATTCTGATTCATTATAATTAATTAATATCCATTCTGTAAGTTTTGCAATATCATTAGAATAAATAAATTCTCTTAATGGCTTGCCCGATCCCCATACTTTAAAAGGCGTATTTGATTGCTTAGCTAAATAACATTTATGAATTAAAGATGGAATCACATGTCCATTTTTAATTGAAAAATTATCATTTGGACCATATATATTTGTAGGTATTACTGAAATATATTCTAATCCATATTGTTCTCTATATGACTGTAATTGAATATCTGCCATTCTTTTAGCATATGCATACGGATAATTCGAATGATGAGGTTCTCCTAAATGTATTTTCTTTTCAGTTAAAGGATATTCAATATCATCTGGAAATACACATGTTGATAAAAAACATATTAATTTTTTTACTTTATATTTTCTACATGCTTCAATAACATTAGTATTAATCATAATATTATCATAAAAGAATTCTCCTTTATAATTCATATTTCCACCAAGACCTCCTACCTTTGCTGCTGTATGTATGACATGAGTTGGTCTATGATAATTAAATATATCTTCTACATCAGATTGATTGCGTAGATCTGCATCTTTTGAATTTATTTTAACATCTGCAGTTATTGCAGATCCTACTAATCCTGTTCCTCCTGTTACAAGTAATTTATTTTTCATATTTCATTATCCAATATTGAATCATTTCATCTATCATTGACTCAAATGTATATTTTGGCTCCCATCCTAATTTATTTTTAATTTTTGAACAATCTCCTTTTAAAAATTTAAGTTCTTCTGATCTATAATATTTTGAATCTTGTAATACATACCTTTTCCAATCTAATTTTAGTTTATTAAAGACATATTCTACTAAATCTTTTACAGTATGTGATATTCCAGTTGAACAAACAAAATCATCTGGTGTATCATGTTGTAACATTAACCACATTGCTTCAACATAATCTTTAGCATGTCCCCAATCTCTACTTGCTTCTAAATTACCTAATTTTAATTCATTAGATAGGCCTAATTTTATTTTAACCGCTTCTTTTACAACTTTATTAGTTACAAAATTTGACCCTCTCCTAGGAGATTCATGATTAAATAGAATACCATTTGCAATAAACATATCATATGCATTTCTATAATTTCTACAAAGATTATATCCATATACTTTAGCACAACCATATGGTGATACAGGATTCATTGGCGTTGTTTCTCTTTGAAATCCATCATTATCTATATTATTACCAAACATTTCTGACGAACTTGCCTGATAAATTTTTGAGTTTGGTGATATTAATCTTACTGATTCTAATAAATTTAAAGTTCCTGTTGCTATAGAATGTGTTGTGTAAATTGGCTGATCAAAACTAATTCTGACATGTGATTGAGCAGCTAAATTATATATCTCATCTGGTTTACATAATTGTAATACTCGTATCAATGATGACATATCTAACATATCAGCATATTCTAATTTAAGTTGTTTAAATAAATTGTTTGAAATTCTTGATGTCTGATTTTCTGCTACAGAGTTTCTTTTCAATATACCCCATACTTCATATCCCTTTTCTAATAGAAGTTCTACAAGATAACTTCCATCTTGTCCGTTTATTCCTGTTATTAAAGCTCTTTTCATAACCTTTCTTGATATTTTTTTATCCATTTACTATTAGACTCTCCATCATCTAGTTCTAGATATTCTGCAGATACTCTTTTTCTTTTACATAAATTAACTACGGAATGAACATTCATTTTATATGAATATTTAGTTCTTACTTGAAATGACCATTCTACATCTTCTCCATCACCCCAGACTAAATTTTCATCCAATGGATCTTGCATCATAACATATTTTTTAGCAGCCCACCAAAAACCTGATATTTGCATGTACTGAGCTTTATTATATTTATATGATGGCAACATTAAACGATGACCACGATTTGTAATAGTTTCTGGATATCCACCACCTGGAAAATTAATATCTGGATCATCCCATGTCAACCAATCTCTAAATCTAGAACCATCAATTGATTGATGAATACACATACAAATATCCCAATCATTACCAAATTTTAAAAATCCTTTATACCAATTTTTATCATACTTAATATAATCATGTGAATATATAATATTTTCATATTTAGCATGATGAGTAATAATATTTTTCTTTTTTGTAATCCAGCCAGGTCGAGTAATATCATCAAATTCAACATGTTTTATATCATTATCTAATTTGTATTTATTATCTCCACCTACAATGATTATTTCATAATGATCTAGTGGTATGTTATTTGCACGTATTGATTTAACGATTTGTGGTATATAATCATTTGAATCATATTCATGTGTTTGATTTTGTTTTGATGTTATTATGCCAAAGGTAAATTTCATTATAAAATATCTATTAAATTATTACAAATATCTATTAGTTCATTTTTTCTATTAGCTACTCTAATAGCTTCACATGATATTAAGATATCTAATGTTTTTTTATCAATATCTAAATTAGAAATATATTCATTATAACATTGTTCATATAATTCATAATTTAGATCATAATATAAAATACTAAATAAATGTTTAGCTGTATCTATAACATAAGATTGAAATATATCATCTTTCATTATAGGATCAATTAAATATAGTTTTCCATCACTTTCAATCATATTAGTAGTTGAAAAATCTCCATGATTAAAGGTGTTAGGTATATTTACTTTATTTAATAAATTAATTAATTTTTCCTTTCCAATAATTGCTGTATTATTTTCACAATGTGATTTTATTCTTTGTATATAAGTTCCAAAGCCTATTTTATTACTTGAAGGCGTAATTTGAAACTTTTTTAACACTTCTAAAAATAAATTCACATTATTACATGACTTTCCATCAATAAATTTTGTAGTAATAGTATCATTATCATAACTAAATATTTCAGGTATGTTAATATCTAAATTTAATGCTGTATCATACCACTCAACTTCATTTATACTCGAACTACTTTTTTTAACTACAAAGTCATTAACTCTTCTTACTTTATTGTTGGTAAATTTTGAATCTAGTTTATCATAGTAAATAGTATCTTTTATATTTATACCTCTATCATCTATATAAACATCTGCATATTCTTTATAAAATGATAATTCATGATATTTTATATTATGATCTTCTAACCATTTAGTTATAATCTTAAAATATTTATCATATCTTTCATCAAAACTATTACAAGATTTACATCCTCTAGCGGTAACTATTTTTATAGTATTACCATCTTTATATAACGAATTTATTAAAGATACTAATTTTAAATTAGGTATCATTGTAGTTATATCCTTAGTATCTCCTAAAGCTAAAGTTCCATCAAAATCTATTACTGTAACCATAAATTATCTATATATGAATTAATATCACCTAAATTTGTATGATTTTTTGAATAAACAACATTTACATTTTTACACTGATTATAATAATCTAACATACTTTCTTTATCTGCCCATTCAAGGTATTTAATATAATTTTTAACATTAACACAATAAGCTCCTATTGCAATATGACCAGTTTCCATCTCTTTTTCATTTCCATTCAAATAATTAAAATCAGTATCTAAATTAACAAACCCATATTTAAGTCCATCTTGTTTGTAATTTGTTATAGCTAAACTATTATCATATAAATTATTTAGAACTTGAGATTCTATTATAGTATCGCAATCATGAATGATAACTGAATCATATTTGTTAAATACTGGAAAACATTGTTTTAATGTTTCAATCCTAGTAGTAGTTTGTTCACAATTAATTAACTTAATATTCTTCAAATTAAAATTTAAATTTATTTCTTTTCGTACTGCCACATAAACATCATCAGATATTGATAATGCATTTTTAACAATAGAATCAATAATCCTAACATTGTTATAAAATAATTCATATTTAGGTTGTTTAAAAAATTTACCTAATCTTAAATTATTTCCATTCGCTTGAATTAAGACACACCTTTTCATTTTTTTCTTTTAGGAATTTTAATTTGTTTTTTATCCCAATCTTCTTCAGACCAATATACAAATGGATCTTTCTTTTTAATTCTTTTCATCTTTTCTTCAAATTTTTCATTTCTAGAAAAAATGCTTCTTAAATAAAATATTATTTGTTTTATCATATTCTTTCAATTAATATATTAACGTCTCTAAAATATAAATAGTCAATGTTAGTTCCTAAAAAACAATTTATCGCATGTTCGGGTGTTTCTACTATTGGTTCTCTATCATTAAAACTTGTATTTAATACGATAGGAACTCCTGTTTTTTGTTTAAACTTACTAATAAAACTATGATACCATTTGTTATCATTTTTTGTTACGGTTTGTAATCTAGCAGAACCATCGAAATGTACTACAGCCGGAACTTTATCTCTTTTTTCTTTTTTAAATTTTATTACTGTAGTCATATAAGGGCTATTAATATCATATTCAAACCATTCTTTAACATCTTCTTTTAAAATAGATGGAGCAAATGGTCGGAACCATTGTCTATGTTTTACCTTTTCATTAATAATATCTTTCATTTTATCATTTCTTGGATCAGCGAGTATACTTCTATTTCCTAAAGCTCTTCTGCCCGATTCTGACCCGCCTCCGAATACAGATATAACATTATTATCTTTTGACAATAAGTCTGCAACAAAATTATCATCAACTTTTTTGTAACGTATTTTATCTTTATTTTTTTCTAATTCTTCATTGATAGAATCTTCATGATATGTATAACCTAAATAAGTAGGACTATTATCATTCCATTTTATTCTAGGCTGATTCATGAATCTTTCATCATGCCATAATATTTGACAAACTCCTATCGATAAGCCGGCGTCATATGGAACTGGTGGAACACATATATTTTCTACTATTCCATCATACCATTCATATAATTTACCAATTAATACTGAGTTTAATGAGACGCCACCAGCTAGACATAAATTTTTTGGTTTATGTAGTTTAATATAGTAATCAATTTGTTCTTTAATTTTCTGTTCAGTTGCTTTTTGTATTGCAGCTGCTATATCAAATTTATCTTGTTCATTTCCATTTTTTACTATTTGTCTAAATTTAGTTGTATCAATATTTTTAGTATGTATTGTATCTTTAAAGTCATTAAAATATTTATCGCCATCTCCCATACAGGCCATGGCCATAACCGTACCAGCTTGATTTCCATATGGATATCCTGTTGATAACCCAAAAATTTCTTCTAAACATTTATTCCAAGTAGCACCTATATTAAATTCATTTATATCTTTAATATGTAGTCTTTCTATTTTAGTACCTTTACCTAATGAAATAGTGAATGTTGTCGGCATTATATCTTTATCTGTATAATCAAAGTACGATCTAGGATTATGTTCTTTAAAATCCCATCCGCCAGCATCTATTGTAATTATTAATGCTTCATCAAAGTTACTTGAATAAAATGCATTTGCAGCATGTGTCTGATGATGTCCAAAATAATAAAAATTTCCTTTATTATTTTTAGCTATATCAAACATACGTTTAGCCGTATCCGGATATCTTTTAATAAATCCTCCTTTCCAATTATCTATCACCTGACTAAAATATTTAACATCCTCCCATTCATCATTACTCTGAAATAAAAACTCTAATGCATCTCCTAGATGTTCTTTTTTCCTAGAAAATCTTTCAAGTTCATTATGAGTAACTGGAATTCCATTTTTGAATATACAGTAAGAACAGTCGTGACCTGAATGAAATCCTATAATTTTTTTTGTTTTTTTCATACTATTTTCTTTTTATTAATATATTAATTTTATTTCATAAAACCAAAAGTTTTCATAAAAATTAATTAACTAAAGGTAAAATTACATCATTTGTAAATTTTTTATGAGCGATATAAGATGGATGTAAATCATCCTGATACCAATCTTTTTGATCTAAATTATACTGAGACCATTCTGTAATACCGCCATATTGTATTTTTTTATTTTCAAAAAACCACCATTGATCCCAATCAATTAAGTTCCAATATTCTGTAATACCAAATGGCGATGTAGCTCTTCCATGAGAATTATTTTGATGAGCAGTACAACTAATAAATTTATCTTTGAGTAATTGATTGTTTATATTTTCATATCTATCATGTTTACTAAATATATTCTTATCAGTTGAATCTGTAAATAAATCCCATCCAGAAAACATTTTATATTTTATGTTATTCAACTTTAAATAATTTTGCACCATAAAAATATTTTCTAACAAATTAAAAAAATGTAGTTCATCTGAATGAATATTTTTCCAATATGTTTTCCAAAAATCGATATTATTTGAAAAGCCCTCATTCAATGGCATGAACCAAGAACTCCATGACGATTTTAAAAAATTTTGAGCCGGTGGCGACATTTCCCAATAACCATTATTAATCATAAATTTACGTTCCATTGTAGTAAGTTGAATAAATATATTTTCAACTTGATGACCTTCCTTTAAAAGTTCATCAACACATGTAATAACACCACGTAAAATAATATCATTTGAATTTCCTTTGAAACCTATATTGAGTATTGTAGTGTCACTATCTTTAAAATGTTCTTCAAGATAGTCTGACCACGTTGTTCCAAAATTTGTAAAACTACAACCAGTTGTTATTATATACTTCATATTTTATAAATGTTTTTTAAAAATATTTGTTCTTCTTGTGATAAATATTTTGGCTCTAAACCCTCTGTTGAATAATTCCAATCTGATCTTAATCCTCCATGTTTAAGTAGATGAGTATAATCTAATGCTGATGGTTCCGTTCCTATTATTCGCCAGCCATCATTAATTGATCTTTGTGATGCATTTACTTCCCAATCCCATAAATTTGTACATGTTGGTAAATACTTTAAAAAATATTCTTTATTAAAAATAGAATATACAATTGATAATTTGTATGGAACTCCTTCATGATTTTCAAATATTCTTACATCTCTATTATTTATATTTACTACATCTATAGTCGAATTTGATCGTTTAGCATTTGATAAAGTTATACTACAACGTCCTATATCACTATTCATTTTAAAAACTTCTTCCAAATAATTTATCATCTCTTGATCGACCCTAGATACTAACGGCTGATCATCTACTCCTATTATAAAATGTTCATCTTCTATTTTATTAAAATAATCATACAATTGTTGACAAACAACATCTGTACCTATATCCTTGCCTAACGAATCAAATTTTGCAAAAGAAGATTGATATTTAGGTTGTTTATATCCTAATACAGTAAGATCACATTCTGGCCAATATTTAGGAAAGAAATAGTCTACCATTTTTATTGTTTCATTAACTAACTTATCACATGTACAAATATATGTTTTCATAATTTATTTTTAAATTTTTCATATTCATATGTATACATTTGTCCGCCAAATTTAAATAAATTTGCATTCCAAAAATTAACAGAAGCTGATGGCAAACTTAATACTTCTTTTGAAGCTATAACATATACATCTTTTCCTAACATTGGCGGAATATATGTATGACTTCTAAAATCGCCTTCTGTTGTAAATATACACTTGTCAGCCAAAAGTATTAAACAAGCTTGTTCATTAAAATTTGAACATGTATATGTTGAATATTTACTATCAAAATTTGATGCACTATCCCAATATCTACCAGTATCAAAGTTTAAAAATAAAAATGGTATATCAATATCATTGTTATATATTATATTATGATCAATTTTAACTTTAGATTTTCTAGTATATCCCCTTCCTGCTCTATATCCAGTTTGGCATAATATAAATGGCGAATCTAAATCAATATCAACATTTTTTTGAATATTTGATTTAATTTTATTTAAATTATTTATTTCAATTTTTTTATATTTATTGTTATTTAAAAATTGTCCATTTGAATAAATACTTCCGCCGCCCGGTCCGCCATGGCCAAAATATAAACCATCCATTTCTTCATATGAATGACTCCATAGCCATTTATCTACTTTTGATATTGTCTTATATACAAGTTCTTTAATATCAAATTTAATTTGTTCTACTAATTTATCATACTTAGGTCCACTGCCTATAACTAACCAATCATCTAATGGTACATTTTCTTTTTCTTCCCAGACATATCCACGATAACAATCTGCAATTGTATTATTATATGATTCTACTTGAGATATATTAATATAATAATCTGCAAATTCATAAATAGATTCTAATCCAGCTCTACTACAAACAATAATTTTATCTCCAGGCTTTTTATTTTCTATACACCATTTACGTACTACGCCTTGCCAATTAAAAAGTTCATATCCAAACTCTCCTGTAAATACAAATGCATATGTCATGCCGTAACTCCTTCAAATGTTGATATTATCTTATGCCAATGTTTTAATAAATTTTCAACTGTATAAGATTTCTTAACAAGTTGTCTTGCATTGTTAGTTATTTCTTTACATTTAATTGGATTTGATTTCACCCATTCTATTTTTTCTATTAAGTCAGACC
>Ga0098038_1000749_pt1 | contig 14107 bp, 6 predicted proteins | sample 5B_taG_FD_75051 | JGI IMG/M metagenome (GOLD analysis project Ga0098038, IMG submission 75051) | Marine viral communities from the Subarctic Pacific Ocean - 5B_ETSP_OMZ_AT15132_CsCl metaG | ecosystem: Environmental > Aquatic > Marine > Oceanic | place: Pacific Ocean | collected 2015-01-08 | reverse complement strand
TATCTAGTTCAAACCACACATCATGAATCGCTGAAAGGGGTGTAGCAGCGGCCGTCATAGCAAATGAGGCCGAGTATATACCTGTGGAGACATAACCGCCTGTAACGGCAAACTGATTAGATGTTAGAACATGGGCACCATCTGCGACAAGTGAAATAGACGAGGTAGCTACCGGGGCGCCGGCCGAGGAAGAATAAATGGTTACTCCTATTTTCCCTGTCCCGATACTTGGTATATTGCGAAGTCTTCCTCTAAAATAATTGTAGAAGTAAAGAGTATTTAAATTTTCCTCTGCTGTCGCTAGCGAGCTACTATAATAAAAGTTTCCTCGATCGTCTTCAATGGAAGAATCCCAACGGGCCTCAATACAAGGTTTCTTAAAGAAAAATTCTGTGCCTCGGGCAAAGAACTTTTTGGTGTAATAAGAACGAGTAGCATCTTCATATTGGCTGGATAGAAACACACCTACGCCCTCATCCTCTTTGCTTCCTAAAACATTACCTGCGCTATTCACCCATTGCTCAACAAGTGTGGTAATATCTAATTCTATGTCTTCTGTGCCATCATCAAAGGAGGCTGTAAAGGAAGATGCTGCGTCTGTAAAATAATCACCACCGGTTGTAGACCATGCGCCGGAACCACCAGCAAAGTCAGCTGCAAAAGTAATCCCTGTTATATTTGCTGGCTTCGTAGTGTTGCCCGCTGTGCCAGCCACACTTTGCGTTAAAGTTATATTTCCGCTAGAAACATCAAGAGTGCTTATAGACATCTTGAGTGTACCAGCCGTTATAGCAGCAGACAAAGCATTATGAACAGCGGTTACGGCTTTAGATAATGAGCTGGCTCCGCTTGTGCCTATCAGTGTCGCTGTTGATTCTATCCCGGTTTTAGTATTATCTGTTGTGAAGGTAACAGTTGTACCATCAGTGTTCGTTAAGGTGATGGTGGTGCCATTTTGACCATTTAATGTAGCAGCTACGGTAAGCGTCATTGTGGCAGCGACTTGATTTGTTAGGCTATTTACCCAGTTAGAGGCGCCTTTGTCTTTATACAACTCCATATCAAGGCCGGTGCCCTCCACCCAAGAGCCGGAAATAGCGGAGACATCCATTGTATAGGATTTAGGAAGTGTCTGGCCATGCTTTGCGTTATATAATCTTAGGAAGAAGTTAACATTTCCGCTTGCAGGTATGGTACCAGCATCACGGTCTGCTTTGATAGAATCGGTTGAGGCGGTGCAGTTAAATTTAATTAAAACTCTTGATAGTTCAGAAGATAATCCAGAAGACCCAGAGTCTTGACCATAGATAGAAAATACCTCAAGAATATCGGCTGCGCCCATATTAGAACCTGTGCCTCGCGTGACAAGGTTTTCCTCGAAAGCATTGGTAATAGTATTATCTAATTTAGCATAGTATCTTTTAATAGCCATTATCTTACGGTTCCCTTAATGTCAATTTTTGGAAATTTAATTTCTAATATAACATTGTCTGGCACCGATAAATAGCGTCCGTCTGGGGACATAAACTGATCTATGTTAAGTGTTGAGGAGGAGTAGCTAGATCCTCGCTTGCTTACTAGCTTGACTTTAACAGTATCGGCAACACCTCGAACCTTATTTAAAGCGGACATAACATCAGTTATATAAAATCTCTCTCCAATAAACATTGTTTTTCCACCAAACTGATTAACTACGGCGGTTGTAGCATTATCCAGAACTTCAAAACGATCTATCTCATCTGCTGCGATCACCTCGAAATCAATGCCAATGTTTACAATTTTTGCGTCCAAGATATCGACTGTATCATTAATCATCCTATACCTATTTAAGTGTATCTTAATATTTTCTTTGATAGCAGAGTTAGCAACAGTTAGTTTGCCAAATGAATCTTCTGAGACGACGAAAACATTTAAATTCCTTTTGATAGAATCTTGATCTCTGATAACACGGCAGCGTTTAATTGCTCCTAAGTGTCCCGGCATCGCATAGATAATTGCTTCATAGTCAGGCCCAGTGACTGCTCTGTTTTGAGAAGGGAAAATATTTAGCGCCTGCATTCTTATCTCTTCAACACTTGGATTGGTCACTGAACCAAGAATAGGCTCTTCATTAAAAGCCTCTAGGCTAGTAATAACATTTGAAGCCGCTGTAGTATTTGCGACTATTGGATTAACAAATTCAAAAACAGGGCTTGCTACTTTTGTTATAGCGCCTACGGCCGCTGACGCGTCATTTATAGTATTAGACCTATAATTTACTATTAGGGTTGTATTAGCTGGTGCGATACCCATCTTGTCACTTCCCACCAAGTCTGTGGGATCAAATGTCGTATCTGTTATATAATCTTTTGCGAATCTTCGTAGAACAACATTTGCTGGATCCGAAAGACCGCTTGTGCTGATGTCTTGGGTTGTTCCAGAGCCAAACTGTATAGTCATGCCGTCCCTGTCTTTATTTACAATAAATCTCCGATTTGCTGTAAAGGGGCGTATTAAAGAAGGAGCATTGGCCTTTGTATTGACATCATTATTTGGGACTGATTTATAAATCATGTCTTGTGTTAAATATTCAACTTCAAAATACTCATTGCCTTCACTATCAAAAACACTAATTATTTCAACAGCGTTTGAATCAGGAATTTCTACTGTTCTAAACCTCTGGAACTCACCAATTGGTATCTCAACAGTTTCGAGCTTCCCAGATATAACTTGTCCTTGGGCTTTGATGGCATAACTAGTGGGGGTACCAGTGGTTGTATTTACATTAGCAACAACAATATCATTTGCAGGATCATCGAATCTCATATCCTCTACTAATATATAACTTCCACCATTTTTAGAAGTTAGGGTTGAATTTCTTTTAAGAATGGGCAAATAAGAATTGTCTGGTCCTAATCCCGTGGGGCTAGCGGGGATAATCGCATAGACTGACACCATGCCTGTAGTGGATTGTGCGCCAGTAAACTTATATCCCATTTGTTTTGCGAGACGTAAAACATTTGAATATTCAGACGCGGTATCTAAAAAGCCTTCGTTCACCTGATAGTCGAGGTAAAAAGACATAATGTCGCCAGTATAGGCCACTGTATCAAGCATAAGGGATCCAAAAGAAGCCTCGCTAAAATCTTTAAACGTATCAGGATAATACCTTTTGGTATAATTTATAAGATCGTCGCGGATAGAGTCAAAATCTCTGCTTGTATAATCAATAGGGAAAGTTCTTTTGGCCATCTAGTGTTTCTCCAATACTAAATAGTATCTAATCTAAGATGAAACTGGAATAGTTAAATTTGAAGTGACCCCTGCTGCGGGAACTGAATAATTTATGTTGATCATCAAAGTTGTTTTATCAGAATTTGACACACTGGAGAATGGATCTTGGGGGTGATCAACAGATAATACATTGATTTTGATGTAGGGCAAGTATTTTGATATTTGGCGCTTTATTTCTTGTTGTAATCTTCCAATCGTGTCCGAGGTGCTTTGCTCAAAAAGATATCGGCGCGCGCCAACTCCAAACTCGGGAAACATTATTCTTTCGCCCGGTGAAGTAAGAATTACCATTTTTAAATTTTGATTTGCGACTTGTAATAAATTTTTATTAAGACCATATGCGCCGTCGCGGGCATCAACTCTTAATGGTAGTGCTACTGATAATCCTTGTGCTGACATAATAATATTCCTTTAATCGCATTCGTCGCCGTCTTTGTTAAACGGTCGATTTAGCAGTTTGCCACGTTCCCACCATCGCAACCCATCTTCAAAATTAACTTTTGGTTTAAGCTTCTCTCTTAAAGTCTCGGTTTGGTTTGGTGGGTCAGATGCGTTACTAGTATCAAAGTCGATTGCTTGTGTTGCTTCGTACAGGCTTGTAAAAACAATCCTTGCCGCCTGACGGGAATCAAAAAACGCATTAGGGCCTCGGTCCCACTTGACGAATTTCTTTCCTCTCTTGCCACCAGCAACCTCCCATAAATCACCGCCTTGAGACGGAAATCCTGAATTACCAATAGCGTCGAAGAAAGTCATAACATTATAAATAGACAGTATAGAGGTAAATCTAGGAAGAGGGAAAACATATTTGAACATAGTTTTATACTCTGGAGTTTTAACTAATTCATCTATTAGGCAGTAAACATCATAACTTTTAGGATCAAATTTTGTAAAAGACTGATCAGGAATCGGCAATTCTGCTGAGGCAATGGGAATTAAGTATCTAGGAGCGCCGTTTTTGTTTGTAACTTTATAAGCTTTTGTATCCATAACTGTGTCTTGTGATATATTTCTAGTTATCGCATTGAATGATGCTTGATTATCAGAAGTCGGGTCGGGCATGTAACAAATTCTAAGACCAAACTTCCAACCTTCTGTTGGTAGATCATGTCGGTGGCCATTATCAGTAGGATCAAGTCTAGATTTTTCAATTTTAAAGTTTCTTATCTCATGATAATGCTCGTTCCCACTATCATCTCTATGGGTCGAGGTCACACCGTTACCGTCTGCGTCTATTTCATAAGTGTGGGTATGATTTTCTATTGCAAGAGTTTCACCCTCTCGCTCTGGGTTGCCCCAATATTTTGATATTTTTCCTTTCAAACCTTCGCTTTTCTTTCTCTTGACAAAACGGTTCCAATCATTAATATTAACAACACCATGAAGACTTGACTTTCTATCAGCAACTTCTGTTGGAGGTACTGCCTTGTCCTCAATTCTAATGTATTTTTCTAAAATAAATGGCCAATAAGAGTCAGAGTCGGTGGAGCCTCCTGATTGTTGCTGTTTGGCAAGCTGCATAAGCTTTGTTTTTGGTTCCGGCTCGGCGTCGGCTTCGCGGATTAATGGCCCAATATTAAATTTTGACGCGTCAGAGGGATCTTCTTGAACATCATAAGGGCCGTCACTATAGACAGCACCCCTAATCCACTCATTATTAATACAAAATAAATGGTCTATGTTAGAGACCAAAGGTGGCAAAACATCAGAAAATTTACTTTGTAGTTTTTCTAATTCTTCTCTGATATAATATCCAAGTAAAATACTTGCACTTTTCTCACTCTTTTCGACAGTTTGTTCAAAAGCAAATTGTTTAGCTTTCTTCGCGGCGCCCTTACTGAATTTGGTCGATCCCGAACCCAAGCCTACAACTAAGCTATCCGAACCGGGGCCGGTGAATGTTCTTTGAAAGATATCTTGTGTTTTTATAGCAACATCAGATAGTGTTTCTAATCGGCCTTTATATTCTCTATAATAGTTATTAACCACACCAATAAGATCGGTTAGAGCTTGCTCCTCGGCAGGTGTAAAATCACCATCCGCGAGTCCCGGTTCTGTTTCTCTTTTTAGTATGCCAGAATCTATCTTTCTAACTGTATTATTAACAACCTGTTCTATAAATCGGTAATAATACTCTGGGCTGGTGACCCCTGATCGGCGCTTACCATCTTGGTACAATCCTTGTCTCATTCTTTCGGCTAGGAAAGCGCCCAAGAGCCCGTCATAATTGTTATTATTTAATTCGAAAGCTGTAAAAACAGGTATTCCTCGGATTAGTGCGTCAAGCGCATAAATCCTAATAGTTGCCCTAATAGCTCCCTCAATATTGGCAGCATCTTCATTTGATAATATTCTGTCAAAAGGTGCCTCGATAGCACACAAAGGATCACTTTCAAGTCGATCATCCCTAAGCAACTGATTGGTCATCATTGCTACATCTTTTTTAAGATCGGTTAGATCAAATATTGGTGTTGATTTAGGATCACAACCATCTAATTCTGGTACTAAGGCTTCGGCAATATCCATCCAGCCTTCAAACCTTCTTGCCTTAACGTAGAAAGGGGGAGGAACCAGATCAGGAAATAACCTTCCTAAAAGGCCACCATATTTCTCAGGATCCATATATACAACTTTTGGCTGTTTATATGGATCATATCCAAACCTAAAGGATTCGGCAAAATCCTCTAAACCTATCAGTTCGTTTCTTTCTTCATTATCCTTTTCTTTTGATCTATTAACATCGTACCCGTCTGGTGTTTTGACTTTGTTATTTTTACCTGTGTTCCCAGTAGAGATCAAATAAGAAATCCTTTTCAAGAAAGCGCCGCTAATTTGATCAAATCCAGATGCTTGGCCGTCGCCAACGCTGGCGAAGTGTTTTCTAAAATCTGCTTCTGTTGCGATTTGTCTTAATTCACGTCTGGATATATCGGAATTTTTGGCAATATTATCCAAGAAGAACTGATATAAAACCTCCATTTGGTATGACCCAAGGATTGAGGTAGAAGAGGCAGGCATATTAAGACTTTCAATTGTTGAAATAATGTCAGCGTCCGTGGCACCCGGTATTTTTAAATCATAGCTTGTATACGAGTATTCACTTTTGCCTTTATAAATTGACTTGGGAGGTAGATTATCACCAGACTTTCTGAGATCTTTTTTACTGAGATCCCCTCCTTTCTCTGGTCGGAAGGTCTCAACAATTTTAAGTGCGTAATCGTTACCTTCTTTTAATAATCCAGTTTCCTCGTCGTGTAAATTATAATCATATTCTACTGAAACTTCATAATTTGGATCGCCAAGTTCTTCACCCTGATTATCTTCGCGTGGATAAGTTATATATTTAAGCCTTATATCTGCTGAGGAGGTGTCTGGCATTTCTAAAAGTCTGGCGCGCTCTTTGTAGAATTCTACAAAGGAATCTGCGGCTGACGCGTTAAAAGGCAATTTCTTTTTGGCACTGCTAGACCATTTACTTGGCTTTTTGCCGCCGACTGCCTGTCCTGCGATACTAATATCTTTTCCATTTAAGACTTTAAATAACCTGTCTTGAGGTGAATAAAGTTTATGGTTTAAATCATCTTTGTCCAGTCTTTCGCCAAATATTACATCGTCACAAGCCGCAAGTAGTTCATCTGCTGCGCGCTCAAATTTCTCAGGCCAGCCCCACGATCCTTTATTTCTAAAACCAAATTCATCAATATAAGCTCGAACATATTTCTTTCTTCTAGCAATGCGTTCTTGATTTCTTTCTTTGGCTTGCTCAAGATCGCTAAAAGAGTTTGGAGGAGTGTTAACCGTTTTAAATTCTGGCTCCATATCCCTGAGCTGTTTGGCTAGGTGTGCGGCTACTGTTGGGGGATAACCTCCCGCTGAGGTGCCAAACCAAGAGTTTCCTTTTCCGTACTCATTAGCAAGTTTGTTGCCGTACTTGTCTATACCTGCTGGTTGAAAAAATCCTGCTTCAGGGTCCTTAATTGCGTTGTCGGAGTTCCACTCGAAGAATCCAAGGTCCTCAGCCAATGGTGACCCAAAATGCCTCACAAGCCAATTGTGCTTTAAGAAGGGACGACCCATTGTGTCCGACAAGACACCGTTCAGTACTCCACCTCTTCCTGTAAAGAAATTGATAGGACCCATCAAATCTTGAACATGGGATTGTTCGATGCGTTCAAATAAGACTTCAGTAACTGCTGCGTTAAAACTATCAGTAATAGGATTATTTTGGTTCATAAAGCCTGAGTCTGGACACGACTTGTCTGACATTAGTGCTGGGAAGTCTGCGAATGGTCCATCGTTCAATAGATTTAAAAGATCATTTAAATCTTGTATGGCCTTGTCTTTAAGATCATCAAGTTGCTCCCTACATTCATCTTTGCTTAGTCCTTTTTCGGCTAACAGTTCACACCTTAAATCCGTAATACGATCAATAGTTTCAGGTGAGCAGGGGTACACAGGTTGTAATAGGGCTGGCGGATAACTATCAAATTTTTCTTTCAGGTCTTCAATAGAGGGCATTAAATTTCCGAGTGGTGGGAAAAAGTTTTGAAATGAAGTCGGATCCGAGAATATGTCCCGAATACATTCTGATTCGCTTGTTAAAGCAACCTCTACGGCTAAAGTTAATGTGTCACTTGTTGCTTCCCCAAGTAGCAGTTGTAAAATTTGCCCTTGTGTTAACATCAATGATAAGTCATCAATAAAATCGGCCATCTCAGAATTGGAAAGTTGTTCTAAACAAGTAGCATCACGAGCACCAAGCGCAGCAAACAAATCTTTGAGGGAGCTTATCATTTGTTCTTCTGACGCGTCAGGGCAAATATTTTCTCTGAGTAGGTTCTTAAAGTGAGGATTTCCGTCAGCTAGGTCAGCTAGGTTAGCGCCGAGTGCCTTCAATGTATCGCAGGCGAGGGACAATAATTTTTCAACTATAAATTTCAAAACCGATGCCATAATTGCTAGAGCTGTTTCGATAACCATATCAGTTAAAGCTTGCAATAACCTCATAAAAATATCTTGAAAGAAAATACCAATGTTTTCGGACAAGGAGGGTAGCGTTAAATCCACATCCCACTGGCAGATATCAGCTTCTAAAGTATTTAAAAAGTTGTCAATTCTTGGGTTTGCTGATAAAGGTGATTGAATTTTACAGGAACTATGTTTAAACAGTCTCGCTACAAGTGGGGCGCCGGGTATTCTATTTAGCGATTCTAAAAGTTGATCTGCTCCGACTTGTTTTAGCATTGTTCTACGGTATGCGTCAATTATCTCTTTTTGAATCTCACCTGCTGCATCGCCATATGTACCACCTGCTCCGGGGGGTGAGGCTCCTTGGTTGAATGCAAGCGAACCCTCTTGATCTAAACCAAAGCCGCCGGTGGATTGTAGTTCGTTGAGGGTTCTTCTATTGTATTCTCTTAATTTTTTAAGAGTATTACCATCAATATCTATTGTTTTATCTCCATAAACGGCGCCGAAGACATTTGATGTTTCAATAGTTTCGTCGGCTCTACCTACCTGAGCGCCGGTGATACCACCAAATGTTAATCCAGCCTCTTCCAATTCTTTTATTGCTTGTTCGCGGGTCGTGCCATCTGGCCTCGGGAAAACTCCGTCAGGTTTATCTAATTCTTTAGCAAGTGCTCTCATACGAAGAGAAAATCCCTTGCCAGAATAATTACCTTCTTGATAGTTTAAGTCCCAAGGTGCTGGGAGGTCTCCAACTTCTTTTTCGATGGTATCCAAGATCTTGCGCTGTTCTTCCGGTGGCAAACCAAGGAAAGACCTATTAAGATAATTATCACTCATGGAGCCAAATGCTGCTGCTGCCAAGGCCTTTGTAGAGCTTTCTTGACCCATCCCTTGGGCAACACAGTCCGCTGCGCTTTTGATAATAGCAAGCCATCCACACCAACCTATCTTGTTGTTTATGCGGCGCCAGAAAAGTTTTTCATCGTCTTTTTCACCATTATTAAGCTGCTTTCTTACTGATTTTTTTATTTCTCTTTTCTTGATATTAGGGTCTTTGTGCGAAGCGATCGCACCTTCAATGATCACTTCTCGTTTATAATTGCTTCTGGCGTTTTTTCCATAAGCGAAGCCCGCTACAATTTCTTCTAAAACAACGTAAAGATATGGGTCTGATCTTTGAATTCTTTCTTTAGCTTGTTCAAAGTTGGCATTGAAAAGGCCCGAAGTATCAGATTTAAAATCGTTCCACGACCCAGAAAGGAACGTACTGGCACGTTCGCCAAAACCGCCCTCTTGTGTATTACAAGAAGTTCCATCGTTGCCGCGTGCGAACTTTTCCAAAAACATATCAGGGGCTGAGAGTACTATATCTTCCAGCCCTTCCATAAGATTATCGAAATCTTTATCAGTACTGGTGTTTTTCGTCAAACACTGTTCTATATCCTCTTGGTTATAGGTCGAAGTTCCATTGAAGCCATAAACAACTTCAAGGGCAGGGTATGTGTAATCTTTAACCACTTTGATCCAAGGAGTTGGAGTTCTTGCGGTCAGATCAGCATCAATATCCGGTGCGGCGCCGATATAATACAAAGTTCTAGTATCTTTAAATATTGGATTACCTCTAGTAAGGATGCGCCATAGGTTTTTGTGTTTGCCAGTCTTGGTAACCCTTATTCTTTCACATCCGGGCTTATTAAATATAACTTCTTTTAATTCAATATCTTGGCTATCATCAGAAACTTTCTTAAATTTAAATGTTATTTTTTCTGGTACCCTATTCCGTTTAAGGGGACTAAATGAGAAACCAATATTATCTCCTTTGATCCATTCTTCTACCTTTCTTCTAAATCGACGTATATTGGTTGCCTCTTTTTCAAGGTTTAAATAAACACGTTTAAACTCATTGTCATTTGTAGCAGACATACTGGGTTTAGTCGTTACACTATTTGAGGTGTCTGCGGCGTCGTTGTTTCTTGCTGTCACAAACCGACCTCCCTCATAAGTCGCCCAACGTTTGTTTTCTTTTTGATAAACATTAAAGGCGTTTTCGATCCTCTTGAGCACAGGAATAAATTGTGAGCCCTCAAAAGTAACTTCTAAGCGACTTAGTGTTTCTTCCTCATCTTGCTCACCAATTACAAGTCTTTCTGGGATCCTCTCGAATATTTCAACTGGTACCGAGATGACAGCCCTCGACAATGCTTTCTTTTGAATAGGGATGTGATAATCAAAAGTTGCTAATTTTATTAATGCCTCAACAAGATCGATTTCTTCTGGTACTATATCGTAACCGGGAATTGGATCAGGGATAAATACTTGACCAGCAACGCCTAAGCTTGGAATTCCCACAGCACCCACAACAGCGCCGACGACGCCACCTAATATAGTTCCCAACGGGCCGGTTGCTGATCCAACTATTGCGCCGGCGGCGGCAGTAGCTCCAATACCCATTCCAAAAGCGGTGTTCGCGCCCGAATCAAAACTTTCCTTGGGTGGCTTCTCAACATATTTAAACACTGTAACTTGGCTGGCCTTATTGAAGTAATCCAACATAAGTCTAACTGCTCTTTCTTTTTCTTCCTCTTGGAAAGAATTACTGCCAAGTTCGGAAACTGATGGGCCGGGGCCAACAGGGCCGGGGGCGGCAAAAGTCAAAACAATATTTTGAGTACAGTTTTTACCATTAAAGAAAGTATCGCCGTTGCCCATCATGCGGTAGTCTGGAACGTAAGCATATGGGTTTTCACGACAAAGAGGGCAAGGATCTGGTTCTTCGCCGGGCCTGAGCGGATCACAAACTAAAAACTTGAACTTTGCTGGATCCAGTTGAGCGCGGTTTAATATCGCCTCTGGCGTTGCTGGGGAGTCAAGATCATAACCGGTTGAACGAGCGGGTGGCGGGGATTGTGTATCTAATTCTGCCCCAGCAGCATTTATATCACCTTCATTTTCGCCCGGAAATCTACCAAACCGGAAAAGAGGCTGATTTTCTTGATCATTTTCCCTTCCAAATTGTTCAAATGCTGTTCTACCATAAAGGTTTGTAATCTTTGTACTCATCAGTTTGTCCTATTATGGCGACTATTAATATAAATCGCGCCGGCTTCATGTAAATAGTCTACTTCATATGCCAACATATCTATTCGTGCTTTAGATAATTTGCCAAATTGCTTTTGTGCTAAAATATTGTATGTAGTAACGTCTACAATGTCCGGAAAATTAGGTATAGAAATCGAACCTGCGGATAATGGTCCAAGAACGGTTTTCGGACTCAGTATTGCCGTAGTTAATTTAGGCATCGTAAGTAACAACCCCGACACACATGAATTCAACAATTGAACATTAGTATGTAGTTTTCTTAGATACTCCTCTAAGTTGTCACCTTTTGGTATTGGTTGTAAATATTGAAGCGTTCTTTTTGACCCAAATTCTGGGTTACCCTTGGAAAGCCCTGCTAATCCGGTTTTTGTGTCTCTATTGCCCGCAATCAAGTCAATACCATATACAACACCTATCTTTCCATCAAGAGAGTTTCTACCGGGTGGGTTCTTTTGTGTTACAAGCTTGATTCCCTTTCTAGCGAGAATTCTTATCTCATCTGCTTTCATTGCAATTGCTGAATCGGAGAATGACTTGCCGACATTACCCTCACAGATGTCAAAGTAATCATCTATATCGGCGCGTTGTGAAATGTAAATCCTAGCAGCATCACCTGCTGATACGTCGGTGTTAAAGCTTCCAAAGTTTTTATCAGCCAAGCCGGGTGTCCATTCACCATCTCTAGATAATTTGCCACCTTCAGCCGGATTCCAGCCTTGTAATCCCACTACTAAATCAATAGCGCCTGATTTTGTATGTCCTTTTCCGCCATAACCTGTATTCATCTTGTGCTGTCTATCTCGGCCTAAAATAATAAATGTGTTATTATTTCCTTCGATTACCTTTTCGCTTAAGCTTTCATTATATTTTGGCAATTTTTCTCTTAATTTGTTATTATTAAATCCCTTTGTGTTGTCTACCTCCAACGTATCATCATAAGGACCTATAAGATCACCCTTTTGGGCACCTTCTCTTCCGATTATATTTTCAGTTTCTACGCGAGCAGGATTTTCAGTAATCTCAGAGTCTAATTTAAATGCTTCATTTATTCTGTTCTGGGCTGATGCGACGGCATCTAGCCGTTCTTTCTCGGTTTCGTATCGTGAATAGCTTCTGGTTACTTCTTTCTGTGTTGGTTTATTATCACTCATATCATATTAGCCTAATAAGAAAATGTTTGTGGTGCGATGAGACCAGTTGAAGGATCTGTGAGGCCGGAAATAACATCTGTATCAGATTCGGGGGATTGACCCGAATCTCTAAACCCTCCTGCCGGGTGATTTTGTTCGCCTGTGCCGTTAAGCCAACTCCAAGGATCAACCTTCGAGCCGTTTCTTTCTACTTCGAAATGTAGATGAGCACCGGTGCCTCCACTGCTGCTAACAACATTGCCCGTGTTACCAACATAACCTATTATGTCGCCTTTTCTAACCATGGTACCTTTTTCTACAGCAAATGCATCCAAATGCATGTAACGAGTTTTTGTGGATTGATCATTAAACATTCTGATCATGCGGCCGGCATTACCGCCGTCGCCAACAAATTCTACTGTCCCATCGGCCGGGGCGTAGATGGGAGTTCCAATTGGGGCAGCTAAATCTATTCCGGGGTGTACATCAGATATTGATTTTCCCAAAGCTCCTGTTTGAGCACTTCTTGGGCCAAAATCAGAAGTTAGAATAGAAGCAGGGGTTAACATATTTATCAAATCAATAATTCTTGTCTCAGTCAATTGTGTCCTAGCCGCTACAGCAGCTACTTTGCTGCCGTCTCTATTGATAGTATCACCATTTTGAAACGCTGCTGTACCAGAACCAGCATAAGGGGCGGCATTGTTTACAACTTCGTTAAGGGCGCCCTCTGACACAAGCCGAGTTGCGTACCCTGTGGTTCGATTAGAACTATCAAACCTAATATTAACTGTGGACCCAATAGGACAATCTTTCAAACGTATAATATCTTCAACAGAAGCAACAGAATCTAACTGAAAGGCTGGAAATCTTAGCGCCCTTCTGATAAACTCGCGGGGATCCGTTAAGAATCTAAATGGATTTGTCAACCCAGCATGAAGTTCTGGAATCATACAGATAAGTGTGGAAGTGAGGCCCTCGCTGGCGGCATCCCCCTGAAGTCTAGCAGGCAACAGGTTTCTAACATAATTTACAAAGGATATATCTTCTTTAGATGTTACTATATTAAGCAACACTATCGCTCTAAACTCATTTACATTTTTAAATCTATCCGGCTGGTGTGTCTTTCCTACAAGATTTGTATAGACTGCTAGAGGATTATCAATAATCATTGACGGTGTTAATACAGTAGACAAGTTATTGGTACCAATAGGGTTTAATTGATCTAACAATATGTTTCTAACGTCTCCCGGCAAAAAGGGTGTAGTGTTAGACCTATCGTTAGACATCAGTAGTCTCCTGCTGTAGCATCTCAAAGATGTCTTCGCGATCCGTATCTGACAAGCCAGTATCACCAGCCTGCTGCTTATGAATAAGGCCCGAGATCTTCACCAACTGCTCGTTGGAGCGTTGTAGGGTCTCCACATACTTAGCCGCCACGGAGCCCACCTGCGTGTGTCTCTCCTCATCTTTGGAGAGATATCGCATCACATCGTCTAAGAGTTCTTTGGTAACCTCACGGTCGTCTTGTATGTTATTGATCGCTGTCTCAAGATAGTGATCTAGATCTTTCATAACTCGCCCTTATTCCATTTTTTGCGGAAGACTGCATATTTAACACGCATTTTATTAAG
>Ga0098038_1000745_pt1 | contig 14144 bp, 33 predicted proteins | sample 5B_taG_FD_75051 | JGI IMG/M metagenome (GOLD analysis project Ga0098038, IMG submission 75051) | Marine viral communities from the Subarctic Pacific Ocean - 5B_ETSP_OMZ_AT15132_CsCl metaG | ecosystem: Environmental > Aquatic > Marine > Oceanic | place: Pacific Ocean | collected 2015-01-08 | reverse complement strand
ATTTTAACTATCCTCTGTTTTGGGTAGTTGACCAACCTGCAACGTTAGGAGAAGGGACGTTCACTTGGAATTTTAACGTTTTAGCTATGGACTTAGTGAAGAAAGATGAAAGTAACGAGAATGATGTTAAGTCAGATATGTGTCAGGTGCTGCTCGATTTAGTAGCATATTTTGAACAAAAGACCTCAACGACAAATAATTCAGATTGGTTAAAAGTTCAATTAGTACGTTCGGGAACTATGTCGAGTTTTACTGAAAGATTTGAAGACGAGCTTACAGGATGGGGGATGAATATAGGTCTTAAAATACCGTTTAACTATAACAATTGTAATTTACCAATAACTTAACAAGATGCCAGTAATATTTAACCCTAAAAAAATAAACGGATTATTTTACATTCCATCAGGAGCGACTAAGTCAGAGAGTGCCGCTTTTAGTTATTCTCAGAGCAGTTATAGAGTTGACGAGTCTAATCCTACTCCAACGATTACAGGAGAAACAGGCGGAACGTTTACTTCAACACCTGAAGGGTTAACACTAAACAGCTCGACAGGAGAGATAACTCTTTCTTCGTCTGTTGTTAATTCTTATGTAGTTACTTATACTTTGCCTAGTGGAACGTTTGAAAATCGTTCTTTAGGTATAGAGGCCGCGGCTTTCACAAATACAAGAAGCTTTTCTTTTGATGGAGTAAATGACTACTTTGATACAGGTTTAATTGACTTAGGAACAGAATATAGTATTTCATTTTGGTTAAAAAATGCTACTACACCTTCTGCCAATGTGCCTTTGGGTGAATCTACAAGATATATGTTATTTTTATCAAGTTCGGTTGCATATTGGTATTATGGTTCGGGTAGTTCTGCAAGAGCAACAATAAACGATGCTGCTTATGCTACTGCAATGGCTAATACTTCTAATTTTTCACATTTATGTTTAATTAGAAAAGCGCCTACAAACGGTACTGCTTTATATAGTGATGCTGAAGTATGGTTAAATGGAGTAAAAATTGAAACTTATACAGACGTTTATATAGGTACAACATCAACTAACTTTAATTATATTGGCAAAGCTGGTGGAGCAACAGGGTATAATTATAATGGAAATATTGATGAGTTTGCGATTTGGACAAGTGCTTTAACAAGTGGAAATATAGCTACAATTTATGGTTCGGGAGTTCCAAGTGATTTATCAACATTAAATCCATTAGCTTGGTATAGATTTGGAGAATAATGGCAGATTAAAAATGATTAATTAAAAAAAATATGGCAACAGAATTCATATCTAATAGTTGGCTAATGCCAACCAACGCAAATGCAGAAGCTAATAGAGTGTCAAACTATTCTTTGGATTTTGATTCAGCAAGTAGTCAGTATCTTGAAATAACAAAAACTTCTGCTTATACTGTTGCTTCATTATCTATTTGGGTTAAAATTTCAGGTAATTTTGGAGTTAATGAAAGGCAATCTTTGGCAAGTAATAGTGACTATAATCACGGGAGAGATTTTATGATTGCAGATACACCAACAACAACCAATGAAGCATATATTGCAATGGTAGCAGGAGCAATTCAATATGGTAAAACATCAGCAAGTGGCGGCATACCTATTAATGACGGAAATTGGCATCATTTAGTTTGGACTTATGACGCAAGTGCGGGAACAAGTGCGGCAATTAATATGTATGTAGATGGACAAAATCAATATTCAAATGCTACTTATTCTTCTTATTGGGCTTATGAAGTTAAATTTCAATATTTTGGAAAATTTATTGGGGCTAATGCTTATTTTGATGGTTCTATGACAGAGGTATCAATATTTGATTACGCACTTTCAGCTTCACAAGTAACAGAACTATACGGAACAGGTTCAGCTATTGGAAACCCTATGAGTTTAGCTACAAAACCAGTAAATTATTACCCTTTAGGTAATGCAGCTTTTAACGGAGAATTTTTAGCAAGTAACAACGCTACAGAATTATATGAGAATTATAGTTTATCATTCGATGGTGCAAATGACTATATAACTTTTCCAGCTGATGCAAGTTTAAATATATCAACAGCTAATCACAGTATGTCGTTTTGGTTAAAAACAACAGACAGCGGTATTTGTGTAGTTTCACAAAAATCAGGAACTGAACTTGCGGCTTGGATTCAAAGTAGTAAAATAAAATGGGCAGCTGAAAGTCCATTTTCATCAACAAGCAACATTAATGATGGAACGTGGAAACACATTTGTTTTGTAGCTGATGGTTCAAGTTCTTACATTTACATTAATGGTGTTTTAGATGCAACAGGAGGTTCACAAATAAGGTCATCAGCAAGCGGTTCATCTTTTGCTATTGGAAGTAGACCTGGCTCTTTCCCCTATGAGGGTTTAATTTCAAATTGGTCATTATTTAATTTAGCATTATCAGCAGCACAAGTATTAACCCTTTACAATAGCGGAAAACCTTTTGACCTCAACACCTTTGCAGTAACTCCTGTATCTTGGTGGAGATTAGGAGCTTCAGGTTCATCATTTGATGGCTCAAATTGGACTATTTTAGACGAGATAGGAACTAACAACGGAACTTCAGTAAATATGACACAATCAGATTTAGTTGACGGTGTAGGAGCCACAGGTAATGGTGTTTCTTCGGGAATGTCAAGTGGAACGAACAAGGTGGGAAATAGTCCGTATTCTCAAAATAATGCAGTATCTTACAATATGAGTGTAACAGCTAAATCAACATCAGTACCAACATAATATTAAAATAAAAAAAAATGACAACTTATATAATTATTAATCTAACAGAAACTTCAAAAGTTGACTTTTCACAAGTTAACCAAACATCTGCTCAGACAATGCGAAGAAATTTAGCAAACACACAAGGGTTATTAAGCTACATTACAGAACCAAGTTTTGTAACAAGTGGAGTATTACCGATAGTAGGTGATAAAATGAACCATCAAGAGTGTTTAGAATTAATGGCGACAGCAGCTTGGTCAGAACCGATGCCTGAAGAATAATAATGAATAAAAATAATAACATAGTAATGGAAGACCACAGTTTGATAATGGTAGTTAGCACCTTAGTCGGAGCGTTAGGAATTAAGGAAATTTGGAACATAGTGAAAAAGCGTATGGATATTTCAGCCGCTAAAGAAGAAAGAGTTGACGGTCTATCCTTAAAAGTTATTGAAGAGTTAAAAGATAAAATTTCAGCTTTAGAATTAAAAATTGATGTGTTAATTACTGAAAACACACAATTAAGAGTTAAATTAGCGAAAATGGAAGAGAGACTTATATTAAACGCTAAATCAAAAGCCTCAAGAAAGCGTCCAAGTAGTGGAAATTAGACTCAAAAGAATAGCAGACAACGGAGACACTTCAATCAGTCTATTTTATATAGATGACGAATTTGAATGCTTTGTAATAGAAGACGAGAAAAGAACGAAGAAAGTCTACGCTGAAACTCGTATCCCTGAGGGTGTTTATAATATAGACCTAAGAAAAGAGGGAGGCTTCCATAATAGATACTCTAAGAAGTTTAAAGACCATAAAGGAATGTTGTGTTTATATAATAAACCAAACTGGACCTTAGAAAATAAAGGACTAAAATTTCAGTATATATTAATACACACAGGAAACACAGACGAACACACTGCGGGGTGTTTATTATTGAATGATGTTGTAGACGCTAAAAAGTTTACAGGTAGCTATTCAACACAAGCTTATAAAAGAATTTATCCAATTATTGCAAACCATATTGAAGAGTGTGGACCAATCAAAATAATAGTAGAATGAGTAAATTAAAAAACAGTAAATTAGGGAAGTTATTAGCTGATAAAGCTCCAAAAGTTTTGGATATTGTTGGCGACTTATTACCCGACAAAGGTGTTATGGGAGTAGTGAAGAACTTAATAGACTCAGACCCTGACTTAACACCTGAAGAGAAAGCACAATTACACCAACAGACAGTAGAATTATATAACCTAGAGGTTCAAGACAGAGACTCAGCGAGAAAGAGAGAAGTTGATTTGACAAAAACGGGAGCTGTTGATTGGATGATGAACGTCACAGGTATTATAGGCTTAACTAGTTTTGTCTTTTTAATCATTGCAATCGTATTTATTACAGTTCCTGAGCATAATAGCGAGTTAATGATACACACAACGGGAATAGTAGAGGGAATCGTTCTATCAATTGTCGGTTATTATTTTGGTTCTATTGCTAAAAAATGAGCAACTCAGAAAGTAAGAGAACAACTACGAGAATGAGGTTAAAAGACGATGAGGTTGACATCGTTTCAAACTATAGACGCGTTAAAGAAGAGGCAGAGAGAGAGGGTTTAAACGTTGAGTCAGTTCACAGTGGTTGGATTAAGAACAAAAATGCTTCTTTATACTTTAAACAACCGAACCCAAAAGAAAAAGACTTTTATAAATTAAGTAAAGACTTAATAAAAGAGTTAAAAGAGTTTTCTCCTCAATATCCTAAACTAGATAGAGATAAATACAAAGACCCGCATCTGTTCTTTTGTTCTCCGTCTGACTTACATATAGGAAAACTCTGTAAGTCGTTTAATGCTGACCAGGAGTATAACTCGCAAATAGCAGTAATAAGAACCTTAGAGGGTGTAAAGTCTTTAATTAAAAAGGCTCAAGGCTTTAATATTGATAAAGTTGTTTTATTATTAGCGGGAGATTTGCTCCACGTTGACAGTTTTAAAAATACTACTACAAACAATACTTCGCAGGATGTTGACGGATTGTTCTCAGATAATTTTATGATTGCAAAACGATTAATGGTTGAAGTTATTGAAATGCTTTTACAGGTTGCGGACGTTCACTGTATGTATACACCAGGCAACCACGATTTAGTCAGCGGTTGGATGTTAGCTCAAATACTACAAACTCATTTTAGACACAACAAAAACACTTCTTTTGATGTTAGTTTAAGAATGAGAAAGTATTACAAATACGGTACTAATGAGAACGCTTCTTTAATTGGTAGCTGCCACGGTGATAAGATTAAATTTGACACACTTCCTTTAATAATGGCGGACGAGTGCAACGACTGGAGCAGCTGCAAGTTTCGCTATATGTTCACACAGCACATTCACCACAAATTAAGTAGTAAACAATTTCCAGGAATTCATATCGAGTCGCTTATGTCACCTTCGGAATCTGACAACTGGCATCATAAGAGCGGTTATCAAAGCTCTAATAATAAAGGAATTGAGGGCTTTCTCATATCTAAAAATTACGGTCAAGTAGCAAGGCTGACACATTTATTCTAATTATTTTCTCGAAGTAGCTTAAAGTTTTTTTAAAAAAAGTTTATATAAAGTTTGGTTCGTATTATATTTATATATATATTTACAAACATAAACTTAAAACAAACAACAATGAAAACTTTAGAATTTGTAAAACAAGATATCAAGAATAGCTGTGAAGCATTAGCTAATAATTATAACATAAATATATACGAGTTAAATTTCGGTGAAGTAGTCGGTATTTATTTTAAAAATAATGTTTTAGAGTTTGAATTTAATGGCTACGTTATTTATGATGATAACTTGGCAGAAAAAGACAATATATGCGCACAATTTACTTGCGCTTATAAAACATTTAAAGGTTATATTTCTTCTAAAAAATTACCAATTCAAATTAAAGACACAAATAATGTAACATTAGAGGAAGCTAAAGAATTATTGAAATTTAATACTGATGCAGTAAAAAACACTTTTGACCCTTTTTACCAAGAAAACCAAGCAAAAAGAAAAAATGCAGCAGCTTGGAATTATATATCTAAAAATTGGATTAGTAAAGAAGATACTTTTTAAATAAAAACAACTATGAAAAAACTACTATTACAATCACTAACATTACTCGGAGCTATATATGTAGCTTATAACTTAATAATAATAATAATTTTAAAAATAGCATAATGGTTAGAACATTTTACATACCTGAAGATAAAAGGGAAACAATGACAAAATTCGTAGAGAAAGCTGAAGAGAACGGAGTAAGCTATTCTAAACTACTAGTCAAATTTATGGAGGATTATATTAAAAATAAAAACTAAAATAATGGAAGCAACACCAACAAAGAGAACTTATCAATTTAAAGACCATCACACAGACGTAAAAGTCTCAATAGACAAAAGAGACGGAAACCCAACTATAATAGAGTTTACTAGCTTTAAAACTAATTATCATTTATTAGTAGAGACAGGAGAGTTTATGCAACTTTACAACATAGTAAACAAATTAAAAGAACTGTTATGAGTTGGGGTAGTTATAGCGAATACTTAGAAGAGTGGGAACGTTTTGAAGCATCAAAAGACCTATACGAAGAACTTAGGTTTTTAGTAGTAAGAATCAATTTTAATAAAAGACTTTTAAGCTCAAAGACCTGGACACCGACTCAAAAAGATATCATTACACACAGAGAACGATTTGAAGAGTATCTTGAATTATTTAACGAAATAGATTATAAATTAAAATTAATTAATTATAATTACTTTCCCAAACGACTTAAAACAATAAAAAAATCAATAGTTAAAATCAAAAATTATGACACGCAAAGAACAACTAAACAAGCTCTTCATAGAGTATAATCTAAGTGAAGAGGACACTTTTAAACACTCTCACTATCACATTATAACGAGAAGCGGAATAGACAAAATTCAAGCAGACTCAGGCATCTTAATTGAATACACACTTAAACACTACAACCCTGACACAAAAACCTGTGTAATAAAAGCAATAGGACAACTAAAAGACGTAGTAATTGAAACATTCGGAGAGGCAGCTCCCGACAATAACAGAAACGCTTATCCTGTAGCTATAGCAGAAAAAAGAGCAATGTCAAGAATAGTCTTAAAATTATCAGGACTTTATGCTTTGGGTGTATTTGGGGAAGATGAGTTTAAAGAGGATTTAAAAAAGAAATAATATGAAAGACAACAAAGCAAACACAGACGAAAACAACAACTTTTTAGACGAATTATTTAATAAAATAGATTATGCAAAATTTCAAAATAAGATGTTCGGCAATAGGTCAGATAATGACAAAGCCACAAAGGAAGACCGACACAATATCAAAGACGACTAAATCTTATTGTCAAGACTGGCTAAAAGAGCAAATCTATGGGCGTAAAAAAGAGTTTAGCAGTAAATACACAGAGAAAGGAAATAAAGTCGAACAGGAGTCTCTTAACTATATAGCTAAAAACTTAGATTACAAAGAGATAATTAAAAACGAAAAGAGTTTTGAAAACGACTTTTTAACTGGAACACCTGACGCAATACTTACAGACCACTTAATTGACGTTAAAAACAGTTGGGATTGTTATAGCTTTCCTTTATTCTTTGACGCAATACCTAATAAAGCATATTACTATCAAGCTCAAGGATATATGGCTCTAACTGGCTTAGATAATTATAAGTTAATCTACACTCTTATGGACACACCTGACGAGTTAATTGAGAGAGAATATAAGTTTAGTAATGCTGATAATTATGACTTATTTTGTCAACACTATAAGTATAGTAATATAGACTCAAAGTATAGAATTAAAGTATTTAATATTGAAAGAGATAACGAAGTAATTGAAAGCATTTATAAAAGAGTTATAGATTGCAGAATGTACATAAAATTTGAATTAAATAAATAATTATGGAAGACGAAGAACAAAGAGACTTTTTTGACTTAATAGACGAAGCCTATGACAGACTCGTTGATGAAAGACTAAATAACGGATATTATAAAAACAAATAAATAAACAAATAAAAACAAATAAAAATGAAGAAAGAAGAAACAATCTACTGCGGAAGCGGTAAAGCAATGAACGACAAGTGGTTAAAAGTAACAATTAACCCTGCTAAAATTAAAGACTACATTCAAGAGTTTAACGGTAATAAATTTATAAAATTAAATATAAACGTAAAAGACGAAGCTGACCAATACGGAAAAAATGTAGCTGTCTCTGTAGATACTTGGAAGCCTGACACAGAGCAAAAAGGACAGCCTGTAAAACAAGAATCTGACTCCTGGGAGTCGTCAAACGATTTACCCTTTTAAGTATAAAAAAATAATAGATGACTTCAATGAAAGGGAATTCGATATGGTTTTCAAGGCTTGTTCAAGATTTAATTATTGAGGGATATACGATTCCAGAACTAGCGGAGCAGTGGAACTTAAATGCTGTTTATTTATGTCAATTGTATAAGCCTATAAAAGTAAATCAAATACCAAACTACAAAAGAGAAGCATATTATGACGAGGAGTGGGACTACGGTTCTACTCCGACTTATAAGTGGGAAGACATAAGCAAAGAAGAAAAGTCTTTTTATTACGATAACTTAAAAGCTAATAACTAATGGATTTTAATAGTGACTTTAAATATGACTTAAAACTTGGAAATAAAGGAGAAAATTTACTTTCAAAAATACTTGAATTAAAAGGAAATACTATTGAAGTTAAAACAGACAGAGACGCTATTAAAAACAAATGTACTGGTAATGTTTTTGTCGAATATATGTCAAGAGGTAAACTAAGTGGCATAAGTACAACACAAGCAAAATGGTGGGCGTTTGTTATAAGCAATGAACAAATTATTTTAATTGAAACTAATAAGTTAAAAAAACTTTGTAAATTGAAAACCCTCAAAAAAGTCGCAGGAGGCGACAACAATACAAGTAAAGGAATATTATTACCTTTAAAATACATAATCAAATAAACTAAAACAAACAACAATGACAGATTTACCGTGGTTTAAATTCAATCCTAATCAGTGGCTCACAGGTACAATAAGTTTTCTCAGCTTAGAACAGCAAGGAGCGTTTATGAAAGTAGTGTGCTACTATTGGAGCAAAGAGTGCAAAGTTCCTTTAGAACAATATAAAAGAATAATTCCAAAAGATTATAAAAGCCTTTTAGACGTTGGAATAGTAAAACAAAAAGGCAAAAATATTGTAATAGATTGGTTAGATAATCAATTTAAAGAGCGTAAAGAATCTCACTCTAAAAGAGTAGAGTCAGGTAGAAAAGGTGGGAAGCATAGCTTAAGCAAAGCTCAAGCATTAAGAAAAGAAAAGAACAGAAAAGATAATTACGAAAACGACAACGTCTTAAAAGTATCTGAAGAGGTTAAAAAACTTCTTAAAAAATGATAGTAGAAGACGACAACGCTTTAAAATACTTATACGACTATAAAGACGGTAAGATAAAGCAAGGTCTTAAGATAGATTGTTTGTTGGATTTAAACCTCGTCTTAAAACGCGGTGAGTTTAACCTTTGCCTAGGCCTTGATAATGTAGGGAAGACGTTTTGGTTATTATGGTATTTTACAACACTAGCAAAAAAACACAAATTAAAGTTTATTATTTGGAGTGGTGAGAATAGGTCCTCACAATTAAAAAGAGATATTATCGAAATGTGGTCAGGCACTAAATTAAAAGACTTAACGAAGTTCGAAATACTCAAATATAATAATGAAATAAGTAAATATTTTAAGTTTATAGATAACGAAAAACTTTACAGTCCTATTGATTTGTTTAACATCTTTGCAAAGTCTGACGCTGATGTGTGTGCTATAGACCCTTACACCGGTTTAAATCACGACAGACGAGTTAATCAGTTTGACAGGAACTATAATTTCTGTAATAGTGCGAGAAAGTTCTGTAATAAGACAGGTAAGACTTTGTTTGTAAGCATACATCCACAGACTGAGGCAGCTCGTAGAGTCTACCCTCCTGACCACTTACTCAACGGACATATTCAAAACCCTAGAAAAGCTGACTGTGAAGGCGGCCAGGTGTTCCCAAATAGAGTCGATTCGCTGTTTGTAGTACACAGATTAATATCACACAAGGAACTTTGGCCTTATACAGAGGTTCACGTTATGAAAATTAAAGACCGAGAGAGCGGAGGAAAGCCTACAATGTTAGGAGAGCCTTTAAGATTTGATTTTAACAACGGTTTAGGTTTTACAATTGGAGGCATAAACCCACTAAAAGACACAGAGAATTATGGATGAATTAGAATTATTACTTAGAAAGAACAAATTACATATCTTAATTATAAGAGCAATGCACAACATTGAGAAGGGCAAACCTAAGAAAACTGAATTAGAGGCCTTAGACACTCTAAAAACATCAATGGAAACGATTCACGAGTTAGCTGAACACAATAGAAACTTATTGAAAGAAGTAAGAAAGCTTAGACTCAACAATGCAGTACAGACAAAGGATATAGTAGAATTAAAACTAAAAATAAACACTTTAGAAGAGTGGAAATAAAATAAAAAATTATGAATTACTTATTAAGTCTTTTATTGATATCACATTTTATAGCTATATTGACTGGAATGTTTTTAATTAGATTAATTGATATATATTTTAACGATGAAGAAAAGAACCCTTAACGAATACCGACAAGTTAAAGACTCTGTTTATACTCACATTTACGAGGATGAGTTAAAGACTAATAAAATACTTAGTTACATACTAAAAAAGTATTGTGATAAATACCCAAACGATAAAGACTTAGGACAACAAATTAGAAAACTTATAAACGATGGCACTAAACGCAAATAAAAAAGGAAAAAATTTCGAGAGAAAAATAGCAAACGAATTAAGCAAAGAGTTTAACTGTAAAATTCGAAGGACTCCGCTTTCAGGCGGGATGGATTTTAAAGGAGACATTCTTTGTATTGACGATAACTCTATTATGTCAGAGTTTTCGTGGGAGTGTAAGAATCAAGAGAAGTTAAATATATGGAAGGCTCTCGCTCAGTCTCGTAATGATGCTCCTCGCAATACTATTCCTTTGGTTTGCTTTACGAAAAATTTTGAGTTAGATTATGTCGCTATTGAGTTCAACGACTTTGTTAATATTGTAAAAGAATTAGAAGAGTTAAGAAATGAAAGAAACATTAAATAGAATAGCTGATATTATAGACGACTATAATACTACCGACATCTTTGACGGTCAGACGCTAAACAACCAATTAAAACAACTTACGTCTATGTTGTACCACGTTGAGACCATAAGAACGAAAGCTCATCAAGACTTTGAGTCTGTTATACATAAGAAAGTTAATGAAGGTTTTAGCGTAGCAAGGGCAACAAACGAGGCTAACGTTGAAGTCCCTGAGATGTATAGACTAAGAAGATTATTAGAGTCAGGCTATAGAGTAGCCGATTCAATGAGAACTAACATAAGTTTTTTAAAGTCTGAAATGTATAATGTTCAAAAAGATTATTAATTTTACAAAATGAACAACAAGCTTATTAAAAAAATAGAGAATTTTATTTTGTTTATTGGTAGAGAATACCGAGTTGTTCAAATAGAAGATTTTAAACAGGATATTATCTTACTCTTATTAGAAAAGGGCGAAGACTTTATTCTGCAATTAGATAGCGAGAACAGTATTAAAAAATATATCTATAAGCTTTGTTTATTTCAAATAATAAACGAGAGAGGACAGTATCAAAAAAAGTATTATATACCCGCTCACTTTCAAGACTTAAAAGACATAGACACTTACTCAAATACTTGCTTTAAAGATGAGGTCTTAATTGAATTAGTGGACTCACTATCGGGATTAGATAAGATACTTATTGAGCAGTTATTAATTTGCAGAGGCATTAAGTCTTGTCTGTCTGAGAAAAGCAAAATATCAAACTCAACTATCAATTTTAAAATAGATGAGTTATCAAAAAGAATTAAACAAAAATGGCAATTAAACGAATTTTATGGTTGAGATAATTTTAATAATAACACTAACAACAGCCTGGACAGATTACGCTCGTCCAATGCTTTATATATTAGACTACAAACCTTTTAACTGTAGTTTCTGCCTAACGTTTTGGCTTTCGATAATAGTATTTATTATAACTTTTAATCCTATTGTGTTGTCGAGTTCGTTATTTTTACGTATAATAGAAAGACGATTATTATGAACGCTAAACAAGTAATTAAAATATATAAGTTAACAAGTGCTTTTCCATCAACTATAGGAATAGACTTTTTAAAGAGTGAGTTAGAACCAATATTGAAAGAAATAAACCCTGACACAAGAATTAGTTGGGCCTGTAATAGTTGCGTAAAAAATCAAATGTCGCAGTTGTACGGTTGGATGTTAAGACAAGAAGAAACAGAAAAAAAAGTAGTAAAAAAGAAAACAGTTAAAAAGAATGTCAGAAAACAAACTCGAAAGAAAGGGAAAGGTTAGCTATGGCTACTTTATAGACGAAGAAGGTCTATTCTATTACTCAGAAATGAACGGAGAAGTTTACGAGATGTTTGATATTAACGGAGTGTCTTCAATGACATTAAACGATAATTATGATTTTAATATTTTAGAATTAGCATATATATATAATTTAGATGAACTGGATAGAGAAGACGAACTATAACACAGAAATGATGAAACGAAGACTTACATACAACGGAAAGCAAGTCTATATTAAAAAACTAAAAAGCAAATACGCTTTAGTCTCCCACTATAAAGAGGGAAACATTAAACAGTTTAAAGTTAATATAAAAGACTTAGCTGACATATGAGGCTAACACCCAAAGAGATTGAGGAGCAAAAGAAACTTCACGGAGCTGAAGCGGTTAACTTCTTTGTGCGGTTTATGGAGGCTAGAGAGAAGTGGAGAAGACTACCCGATTATTTTATTAAAGATGTGATTTTAAATAGTGACGATATTAGAACTAATAAAAACCTTAGAGGAGGAAATAATAGAACAAACAAACGGAAAGTTCAAAAGCTCCTGGGAGATAGAGCGGCTAAAATTAGCAGCAGAAAGAAAGACGATGCCTAAATGGGTTAGAGATTTAATTAAGAAGTATGAGCAAAAAGCTAACACCTAAACAAAGAAAATTTGCTGAAGAGTATGTTAACACAGGCAACGCTTCAGAGGCTTATAGACGAGCTTATGATGTTAGAGAAAACACTAAGTTAGAGACTATTGCAACAAAGGCGAGTCACCTCTTAGCAGAGTACAATATTAGTACAATGGTAAAAGAACTGCAAACACAACAGGCTGAGTCTTTTCAAATCACACGGAAGGACGTAGCTGAGGGTTATTTTAAGATGATTAAATCCTGGGAGTATCTTATGGACTTAGCAGCAAAAGAAAACCTCTCAAAAGAGCAGAAAGCGAAGTTCTATTTATTAAAAGAAATGGTGAAGGGTTCTGACTATAGAGGAGCATACGATTCAATTGCAAAGATGTTCGGACTCAACGCACCTGACAAGCAGGAGATAGAGCAGACTGTACACAATATTAATATCAATATAAAGCGTGGAAGCGACTGAGATATTTGAGCGTAACTATGACAGCGAATCTAAAATCGTAGTTAATCGAGGAGGGACTAGAAGTAGTAAGACCTGGTCTTTGAATCAATTATGTGCTTTGTGGTTGATTAGTGGCAATTACGGAGAGGGTCAATATTGCAACGAGGGTGTATGGACGACAGTAAGAAAGTATAGGACAAACTTAGACGGAACAGTTGTCAGAGACTTTGAAGATATATTGAAAGCTGAGGGTTGGTATAATTTAGTTGACCACAACAAGACTAAGAAACAATACAGAGTAGGAAAGAGATTAGTTGAGTTTATTGGAGCAGATGACGAGCAGAAATTGAGAGGAGCTAAAAGGAATATATTATACTGTAATGAAGCAAACGAATTAGAATACAAACAGGAGTTCTTCCAGTTGTTAATGAGGACAGAGAATAAAATCTTTATTGACTTCAACCCTGACGATGAACAAGTATGGATTAATCAGGAGCTAGAGATTAAGCGTTCTAATGAAGTCGGAGACGTTGAGGTAATAGTATCTAACTATAAAAACAATTCATTCTTACCTAAGTCACTAATAAAAGAAATTGAATACCTACAGCAAACAGATAAGGAGTTTTGGAAGATATACGGATTAGGAGAGTATGGCAATATAAGCGGGTTGATATATGAGAATGTTAGATACGTTGACAGGATGCCTGACGTTAAACTCGTAGCTTATGGATTAGACTTCGGTTATAGCTTAGACCCTGCAGCTTGTTTGGCTGTTTACAAACGAGATAAAGATTTGTATTTAAAAGAGATAGTTTACGAGAAAGGGTTAACTAATCAGGACCTAGCT
>Ga0098038_1000742_pt1 | contig 14196 bp, 10 predicted proteins | sample 5B_taG_FD_75051 | JGI IMG/M metagenome (GOLD analysis project Ga0098038, IMG submission 75051) | Marine viral communities from the Subarctic Pacific Ocean - 5B_ETSP_OMZ_AT15132_CsCl metaG | ecosystem: Environmental > Aquatic > Marine > Oceanic | place: Pacific Ocean | collected 2015-01-08 | reverse complement strand
TTGCTCCGCAATAAACACATGTACAGCCAAAATGTTCTTTGATGCTGCGCCTCCAAAGACGCTTTGCTTCAGAGGATGTCATGGTTATTAGGTTGTTAAGGTAATGATCAGGAGTTGGAAGTAGTGGGGTCATAAACAGAAGAGTTACAAGCGAGGTCTACGGCGATTAGTTGAAGGTTTTTCTAACTTGCCTTTATTCTTGCCTGTATGAGATGCATCTTTACCGTCGCCGTTTCCATAAGTACCAAGGTTTCTATTTAACTTGTTTGCATTGGTACGTATGAGTAACCCCTTCTTTGTCTTGTTGTATCTTGCCTGCTGCTCCAAACGACGCTTACGTGCAGCAGAGTTTTTCTTGTAATACTTAGCTGTTTTACCTAGAGCCATATAACCTCGATTGAACAAGTTCAGGGTCAACGGATGGCATAACACTGGCCAACTTGTGCAAGGGATTGCCGTCATAAGCAACACCGCTAATGTCATTGGTTTTAAGCCAATCACAAGCTGCCTTTAAATCTTGAGTGGTGGCTTCTCCAGACTTAATGCGGGCTAAAAATTCCTTTGTAACTAACAAATGAAGTTCATTAAACTGGTCTTCTGTAGCCTTTTTTTTAGCCATTCCTCAATACAATTTGATCTAATTTGTTTTCAATACGGATCATGTGATCTTCCATGCGTTTTGTCATCACTGACAAATCTGCCTTTGACACATAGTCCGTAGCCACACCAAGCTCAATAGCATCGATGCGACGGTCTAAACCGCTGATGCGGTCATGTACGTTGTTTATTCTGTTGTGTAATCGGTTATTCATTGCTGCACCGCCAGCAATACAAGCGATGACAACAGTTACTGTTGCTTCTAGCATTACCAGTTAAGTTCTTCTTTGTCGATAAGTACAATGGGTACGATGTCTTGGCAAAGCACCGCTACACGGCTGCCAGGACGAAACGTAAAACCAGTTTTCATTATTTCCGTGCACTTCAATGCGCGTACTAATTCATAGTCAAGACGCATCTTTTGTTCGTGTCGTCTTGCTATCTGCTTACACGTTTCAACCATTCCACCGTCTAACGGGACTGATAGGCCAATCTGTACGCCAAAATTGCTTGTACGCTGATAAGAATCAGTGTGGACATCCCCACCCATATAAAAAGGTTGGAACGTCATGGTTGTTCCATTACAACTATTACCACCACTGAAGTATTGCCGACTAGGTGCTCCGTTATTTTGGAACTGCACCGCTTGATTGGTCACATTGCCAGTAGCAGCAGCTACGGGGTTTGCATTATTAGAAACTGTAGGCTCTTCAGCTAAAGCAGGTGTTACTGAGAGAAGACCGACAACGAGGTAGTAGTAGAGCTTTGCTCGATTGTTTCGTTGATGTCGATTGTCTCGATGATTCCTGCTGCTCTTTCTACGATCTCTAGTTGAAAGTCGTCTCCAGCAGTGGTGATTGAAAATGTTGTGTTTGAATCGTTGATTGAACCACTGGGTGTAATGTTGGTTCCAGACCATGATTTATAAGCTCCTCCGTACACCTCTGTTTCGATGGTACGTTCGATATCAATGGTTGTAGTAGTAGTAGAATTCATACTACCTTGAGTAAAATTAGGTGTAACTGATTGAGCTGAAACAGGAGCTGCAATCAGCAATAAGACAAGAAGTCTTTTCATTTGTTCTTTTCCCTTGTAATTGAAAAAGTTGCCAATGTGCCGCTCAGAATTGAGGCGACGTAAGTAGGGTCCATCTTTTCCATCCATCCTGCATAGCTAGCTGTTAGCAACCCAGCAGACCAAACAAGGACGACAAATTTTATGAACTCACTTTTTTTGTTGTTATCTTGCTCCATACTTGCTTAAATACAGGCTTCATTAAAGTGACTAGATATTTAAAGAGTGCTGTAGCAGATAAGGTGGCAGCAACTGAAACGAATGCTGTTGTTGCAGCAGTGACAAGTATTTCACCGCTAGGTACAGGAACTTCGAGATCAGTACCTGGTATGTCTATTGTCTGGACTTCAGGAAGCTGTATCTGAGGTGGTTGCACTACAGGCTGTGGTTTCTGCTTAGTTGGTTCTTTCTTTGCAGATGGTTTGACTCCAGGAGGTGGCTTAAGATCACTAGGAGGCACCACCAAGGGCGTGTATGACGGTATGTCAGCCCTTGGGATGTCTAGTACTGGCCTAGGTAAATTAGGCGGCTCAGGGAGCGTTATAGAGGGGAAAAGAGGTGGTTCTCCCAGCTCCATTATTTAGCCGGGAACAACCCGTTACGAATAAACTCTACAGCTTTGTCATCAATATCATTGTCAGTTGACTCAGCTAATTTTTCAAGCATTTCTACAATCAAACTTTTTACTCGATCAGACCTAAGGAATGAAAAGAGAATTGGACGGATTAAAGTGATCATAATAATTAAACGTCAGTAGCGCCAGTAAAATCAGATTGTGTTTTAAGCCAGGTATAAGCACAAGCAACAGGGTTATCAGCAGAAGCTAGTTCTGAAGCAGGTGCTTTGTAGTTACCAGTGTGAAGCGACATGTTGCCAGCATCACGTGCATCTTTACTCGCAAACCATTCAACACTAATTCGTGAATTGTTCTTGTCGCTACGTACAGAAGTAACGGTGCCATAAGCATCAGTTACAGCTACGCCGTGATCAGTTGTATCAAGAGTTTTTTGAAAAGCCATTTGTTTAAAAAATAAAATGTGTTTAATTAATTAATTGTTTGCAAGCATGGTCACATCGATTTTTGCTTGCCAATGCAGAGTGTTGGTACCGTCACCACCAACGACAAATAGAAATGTTGATTCAGTATTAGTGCTTGCAGTAACTCCAAAAGTAATAGGAACAGACCCAAGACTTATTGAGTCACCTATCTCGTCATAACTTGTTGGGACTGAAGGAACAGTAGTGGGAGCACTCGTACCAGATCCTTTTTTGAAAACGAAACTTAGTTTGCCAGACCTGATTTTTGAAGATCCTTGTATGCAAGTCCAAGTTACGTCAATTCTGCCAGACCTATTAGTTGGGACTGTGACTGTACCAGCTGTAGACCCTTCGGATTTTAAGGTTTCACCTGCATTAGATGCAGATATGTTTCCCATGCTAGATGCAACTTGTGTTGCAAATAGATAAGTAGAATGTTGATTCTGCTTATCGCTTGATGAAAAGACATATCCTCCACCAAAAGCTACTTCTGAAGCCGCTGTAGCTTCTACATAAGATCCATTTATTACTGTAGAATATTTTCCAGATGCCTCATTATTTTCTCCGTTTAAAATGCTGGAATACTGGCCGCTAGAGTCGTTGCTTTTACCATTAATAACAACTGACTTAGCGCTTTTAGCGTAGTTAGAATCACCGCCTCCTACAAATCCGTAATTGGCTTGAACTTCATTGTAATCACCACCATTAATTACTGCTCGTTGAACTCCGCTAGAAATAGTATTGTAAGCACCGCCTGCAACTGTTGAAAAAGCTCCAAGAGCTTTATTGCTTTGGCCTCCTGAAACGGTTGCATAATTTCCTTTAGCCTCGTTGCTCTTTCCGCCACCAATAGTTGAGCCTACGTTTTCTGCGTCGTTACCAGAGCCGCCGGAAACTGTTGCATATTGGGCTTCAGCAATATTTCCGCTACCGCCACCAACAAATGAATATTCACCAGTCGCATCGTTATTCTGTCCGCCTACAACAGCGGCATAACTGTTAGTTTTTGCTTCGTTAGTACTGCCTCCACAAACTACTGAGCCATAGCTTGCGGCATCATTGCTAGATCCTCCACCAACAAAACTGTAATCGCCGTCAGCATCGTTATTACCTCCACCACAAATTGTCGAATGACTGCCATCAGCAAAGTTTTCCTGTCCACCTGATGCAACACTATTACCACCGGTAGCATGTACTTCTTGACCACCTCCGACTGTGGAATAAGCTCCGCTTGCTTTACTACGATATCCACCACTAATTGTTGAATAACTACCTGAAGCAACTTCAGTAGCTTGACTACGACCTCTTCCAAAATCAACTGCATTCGTTCCTCTTGCATTACCCCCGGTTGCAGAACCATCTGGCGCTTGTGCAGTTAAAGCACCATTTTGTCTAGGAATTAAAGCAAGATTTTTACCACCTAAATTTGCATTATCGGTAGCTGCTGTAAGTGTACTTGTCTGTTGAGTACCGTTAGATTCACCTTCAGTAAAATAGGTTAAACCGCCACCACTAGGTGCAGCCCATCCTAAAGTTCCGTTTGCATCACTTGCTGTAAGGACATCTCCATTACTTGGTGTAGCCCTTGGCAATGCATAGAATAAATTATTGTTTTGATCAGTTACCCTAACCCTCGCATCTGCGTGCCTAACCCCGAGGTTAATGTGTGCCGAAGATCCATTTCCATAGTTAAATAAGTGCACCGGGTGGTTGCCGCCGTGCTCATTAAATATGAACTTAAATTCATCATTTTTTTGGATAAATGCAGTTTTATTACTTCCAGCCTGCATTTTAGTACCAGTTTGGCTAGTACTGTTTATCCAATGTTGGATATAACCGTTAGAAGTAGGTCCACCGTAAAAATAATAGCCTTCATAACCAGTGTCATTATTATCACTATCTATCTTGAAGACCATCTGGTCATCAGTAGTTGATATTTCATTGGTTGAAAAACTAATATCACCAGTACTACTACCACCACCGCTTGCAGAACCCCATGAGAGTTGGCCGCTTCCGTTAGTTTTTAAGAACTGCCCGTTGCTTCCGTCACTGGTTGGATATGTAAGGCCACCTGCAACTATTCCGCCGCTAATGTGAACACCTGTTGATGTTGTTTCAAGCTTATTGCTTGAATCATGATACAAAGAAACACTACCGTTGCCGGTAGCAGTGATCATGTTGTCGTTTTCACTATTTCTAACTCTAAATGTATCAGTTGCTCCGTTGGATTTTAAAGTAAACCCATCACCATTAAAGGACAAATTGCCCATTGAGTTGTAGATTTTAGCATCGCCAAATCCTGAATAAGGTAGAGTTAAGTAGTCGCCATCTACTCTTAGCTTTTCAACATTGTTGTTCTTAACGATGAAATCACCGGCAGTAGGAAGCGAGAAAACACAATCGCCAGTGTTGCCGCCCGTGACTGAAACCTTAAAATCACCCTTTAATTGGTTGATCTGGAAACCGTTACCATGAGCCCATAAATCTGCTGTCGGGCTCGTATCTGTACCCTCATAGAAATATAAGTCCTTGTCTTTTATCCTTAAATTATTTTCAAACTCAACCTCAGGTGTAAACTTGTATTTGGCTGTCCCTTCAAAGGTAGTAGGACATGAATTTTTTACGTGATTCGTGCCGAAGTTATAATCATGGAATATTTCTAAGTCAGCATTATCGCCAAATTTTGCTTTCTTACCGTCTTTGTGAAGTGAATCAGTGTTGTAAGTTACAGTGCCAGTAAACGTTCCAGGTCCTGCTGGGAACGAACTACTACCACCACTAGGTGTATCCCAAGACAGAACACCGCTTCCGTCAGTTTTTAGAAATTCACCAGCATCGCCATCATCGTCAGGCAATGTCAATGTATAACTAGCACTAGCACTATGTGGTGGACCTTTAATTACTATCCCATGACTATTGTTCTCACAATTAAGAACAAATTGACCTGAACCTTTTGTAGAATTTCCTTTGAAAACAACTTTACCAGAACCGTTAGGGTCAAGTTCTATATTTCCATTGGATGTAGATATAATATCTTTACCGTTGACATCTAAGTCACCACCAAGCTGTGGATCAGTGTCAAAGACAACATCGCTGGTTGAAGGGTGTTGCCAAGTACCATCACCGCGTAAAAATCTATCTCCGAAAAACGTAGTAGGAGCAGGGACCAGACCTGCCTCACCAGCACTATTGCCTGAAGCACCCACCATCAAAGGTAGAACAACGTCATTACCGGTACTACTACTAACGGTCCTGGTTGATGCTGTGTAACCTAAATCAGTTGAACCGGTTTGAGGAACCCAAGCATAATCAGAACCATTCCAAGAAAGGACATTACCACTAGTAGGATTAGATTGATTTAGGTGGCTATCAACGTCGCTGTCTGTGTACAACGTAGGTTTATTTGCAATCTCACCTAAACCTGAAGTAGCGTTCCAATCAGGTTGAACCTGAGCGACATTAACTTGAGCACCGGCAGCAATACCGTCAAGTTTGGAATGATCAGCGTCAGTGAATACGTTGGAATCAGTAGCAGCTTCAACAGCAGCTCTAATCTCAGCGTTGGTTTGATCGCCAGTAGCTCCGGCTTCGATATTATTAAGCTTAGTATGGTCTGCGTCAGTGAATACGTTAGAGTCTGTTGCTGATTCAACTAAAGTTCGTATTTCAGATGCAGTTTGATCAGCAGTAGCGTTAGTTTCAATACCACTAAGTTTGCTTACCTGTGCATCAGTAAATGCATTGGTATTTGACTCTGCCTCATAGAGAACTTTGATTTCAGCTCCAGTCTGATCATCTTTAGCGTTAGCCTCAATAGCATCAAGCTTTGTACCGTCAGCACCTACATCTCGACCATCAAACGTCTGAGTTGCATTAAATACAATGTTGCCAGTCATCGTACCGCCAGCCTTCGGCAGCTTTTCTCCGATGCTGGTACTTACTGTAGTGGCAAAGTTTGCATCATCACCAAGTGCCGCAGCTAATTCATTGAGAGTGTCTAACGTTGCAGGTGCACTATCAACAACTCCAGCAACTGATGTATCAACGTAAGCTTTAACGGACTGTTGGGTAGGGACCTTGGTATCTAGGTCAGAAGCCATGTTGTCTTCATCGACAACAAAATTCATAGAAGCAGTAGAAGTATCACCCTCCATCACTGCGCCAGCAGCAGCTACATTCGTTGCATCAGTTACGTCAGCAAGGGCTTCAATGCCTCCTAGCTTTGTCTGCTCTGCATCAGTGAAGGCGTTGGTATCAGCTTCTGCTTCGTACAGAGTCTTGATCTCGGCACCAGTCTGATCATCTTTGGCAAGAGGTTCGATGCCACCGAGCTTTGATCCCATTGCTGCTACATCTTGTCCATCAACAGTGCCTGTGACATTCAAATCACCAGTAACAGAAACAGTATCTGCAACTTGATCAACAACAAACGTACTGCCAGCTTTAAATTTACCTACGTGGTCAGTACTAGATTGCCAAACTTTACCACCATTCAACTCGACAACTTGATTAGCCTCGACAGCATGTCCACCATTATCTGGATGGTCGCTGTAGTCAGTACCTACACCAACAAATTCAAACGTATGGCCACCGGTACTAATGTAAGACCGATTAAAGAGTTGGTAACTGGCGTTAGCTGCAACGGCTTGTGTTAAAGGTGCGGCAAGTTCAACTGTATAGTCAGCAGTGCCTGTTGAACTTACGATTGGATAATCAACATTATTAATACGTACAATTAATTGCTCTGCAGGCCGAATAGGTGAATTAGCAGGGCTTAACACCGGACCTAAAGTTACAGTTGTGTCTCCTGCACTAGCTGCCAACATTGATCCAGTTGCTCTTGCTTGAGGACTCTTACCATCAGCAATTAGACCGTAACGACCGAAATCACTAACACAGTTGCTGAGGTTAATTTGACCGCCATTCTTTGCCTTAGCGTGGTAGTGACAGAAAGTTCCGAAGAAACTTACAAGCTGAGCATAACCATCGTTAGTAACAAGAATACCAGGACCGTCTAAGCAGATCTGAGTGAAGGCGTCCACCACCATGCTTTTCAGAGTGCTTGTTGTTGCAACAGCATTACCGTCAACCAGCAAACCACCGGCTGTTGGTGCTGATGTCTCGTCACCAGCTACAGCAGAAACATTTTGAGCATCGAGTGAAGCAAAGTTATTTGGATCAAAGTTTATATTGTCAAAATGAGCATCAGCAAAATGCGTACAATTTTGAATATAAGGACTCTTTACAATTTCTGGCGCAACGTCTGTACGGAAACGGACAGCAAAGGTTTGGTTACTCGGCAGTCCATAGGTTGCGTCGCTATCTAAGGAGTTGTCGCGTGTACCTTGATCGGCTTCTGGTACTTTAAGTCCCAGCATTGTTAGGTTAGCGATATACGAACCGCTATCCACCTCAAACATATCATGATGTGCTTCTGACTCATCCTTCGGATGCACAAATGTGCTCCGCATAGATGCACCTACAATAGATACGTTTTTCTTTTTAATACGTAGTGGAAGAGCTTCAGGATAAACACCGGCCTGTACAAAGACAAGGGAGCCATCGCCAGTAGAAGATCCATTAATTAGGTCTAAAGCCTTTTCAATAGTGGCCAGAGGCTCATTAGGCTTGATACCTGTACGACCAATATCACTGCCATTGACCGAATCTACGTAACGGATTTTCGTAGATGTAAGAGCTACATAGTCCTCTCCACTGGCGATAGTACGCCAACCAGACCCATCGTATATTTTAAAAGTAGGACCAGAAGCATTTACTCTTAAATATTGCTTACCTGGAACTGTGGTAGTGGGATTAACCTCTAGAGCGTCAATGATGACATCATGACGATTAGAAAGCGCACCAGTCGTAGCTACCTTTGTGTCGTCACTGACCCAAACTTCAGTTGAATCAATGATGTCCTCTGATTTGATTTTAGAAAGATCAACCTGATCATCAGTCAAACCAATAGATAAATTACCAGAACTATCAACACTGGTGCTGACACCATCAGTACTAGTAACTTGTTGTGCAAAGATATCGTTGACCCTAGAAGTGACAACGGCGTTTACACGGTTTTCAATACTTTGCGTTGTCGCAATCGTTGTGTCATTTGTAGACCAGGTTTGATTGGACTTAAGAGTTTCGTCGTCAACACCCCAGGTGTTCGCTTTAATCTCTTGTACAGCAAAGTTGTTCTGCTCAAAATTAGTATTGAGGTCTTGCGCTTTGATTGAAGAGCCAGGGAAAAAGGTTGTCTTCAAACTGCCAATATCAGTATCACGGAAGATTCTTACCGTGACACCGGTTTTAGGAGCACCGGATGTTTCTTGAACAAGGCTATCAACACTAGTTCCATTGATAGTCAGGACTGTACCGTTGACTGAATATTGAGTTGTAGCGAGTACACTGCCATTAAGGCTTACCTTAACTTCAGACTCGTTTTGATATTGAAATGTATTAAAGGTAAAGGACGTATTTTGTCCATTACCTTGAAATTCTTGTGATGTAGATACTGTCATTATACAAGGGATTATTTATTGGCGAGTGGAAATTCAGGTGATTGACCACGTAGTTGTGATTCAGCATTAACACCTTGTTGGTACTGTCTGGTTCTAATTTCATCTGCATTGCTAAGCTTTACTTCAGCTAGATTGCGAGCAGATACTAAAGCTTTATTAATTTTACGGTAAAGGTTCTTCCAAAGTTTAGGATCGACTTTTGCACCACCTTCTCGTTCAGCTTGGATTTGACGCCTCCATATTTTGGCATCATTAGAACCCATAATTTCTTTGATATCTCGTTTAAAGTTTTTCTGCTTACCCATTAAGCTGTAAAGCTCTGAACGTTCTTGTGGTGTATAACGAACGCCTTTGCCATTAGACATAAAGGAAGGACGCGAGTCGTACTCAATTTCAATTAGGAATTGCCTTTCATCAGAAATCTTGCCGCTTACCTTAAAAGGCATCACAGCATTCCAACCGCGTACAAAGAAGTTATCAGCGTAACCAATCTCATCACCGTCAATCCAGTCATATGCGACAGGTAGTGCTCCAGATGGATTTAATAGGTCTAATGCCTTGTTACGGTTACGTAAAAGCTGAGTAAACTCCATATCTAGTTCTCTTAGTTGAGGTGACAAAATACGGCCTAACTCATTACGAGCACCAGATAATGGAGCAAGGGAACTAGCAAAGGATGCAGCCCAACGATTCATAGCTGCAGGGTTACCTGACAGAACATCGTTCATAGGTTCGAGACCAGCAAGCATCGACTTGTTAGTTAAGTTGGCACTTAAAAGAAAACCCATTTTGTTAAGCATTGATTCCAAGTCGTTTTCAGTGACAGAATCAAAGTTATCCATAACATCTGCTGTCATGGCAAGAAAATCACCTAGAGGACCGAGGCCGTCATAGCTATACCAATTACCATCCCAAGCCTGCACACTACGAGGTTTCCAGTTCAACTCACGCCTAACTTGTTGACGTTGAGTGTCGTAATGTCCGTTGCCGTGCAAACGATCATTCATAAACAACCAAGAGGCACCCATGATTGTTGCTGTACCAATTGCTTTACGACCACGGATTTCAGCACGAAGGTTTTGAAAAGCCTGTAGGTCAATTGTCTGGTTACCTGTTACTTTAATACCTTTGCTTGTTAAGATCTCATGGATCTGTTCGCCAGTAAAAAGCTTGTGTGCAGAGCCAGGCATTGCAAGTTTATTGTAGTCCTTCATAAATAATGAAATAGGACTATGCTTATTAGTCATTGCAATCATGTTTGCCGATGTTCTTGGAAACATGAGGAATGGTTTGAGGAATTTATTTCGTTCAATAAAAGTGCTAAAGGCTTGTACAGCGGGAGAGTCAAGGTTCATAGCTATTTCACGGCTTGAATAATCCACAGCCGAATCCGTAATCATCCCGGTCTTATCAAACATCTCGTTGTAGATATCATCTTCCATCCTCTTCAATGCTTTAGCATCAAGTTTTTGTCCGCCATCGACAAACCTATCAAAGGCACGACCACGTGCTTCACCATTAGCGATAACAGCTCTAGTAAACCCATCCAATGCCGTCATAGCATTTGCACCAAAGCGCAGTACTGGGTTATTTCCCAAGTCATGTAATGTCTCTGCCATGTGGTACAGCGCCAGTGGCCCAGATTCACCCCTACGTTCTGCTGCTCTGCCAAAGCTATGAAGGATATCCATGGTCTCTTCATTACGCTGAACAAGGTCATCACGCATGATGTAGCCCACAGAATTCACATCTGTTGAGGCTTTGCCAAACACAGAACCCATGTGCACTAAACCTTTTTGGAAAGTATCAGCCATAGCTGAATACTGATACCAACCACGTCTAAGTGTTTTAAGATCACCAGTGCTAAGAGCACCAGCAAATACACTGATTGGTTTGGTGAGCATTAACACGGCATTACCCATGCCAGCCTTCATTGGTGTAGAAATACTGGTAAGTACTGAGTTATAGATATTGCTCCAGGCACCCTGGACAATCTGATTAGGAATCTCAGGTTGTTGATCGTAAAATGCCTTTTGAATATTAGGTAGAGATTGCTCTACAAAATTGTTGAGTTTAGATAGGGTATCGATAGAACCATTACTGTGTTCCCATGCCATCTGCAGCGGTACTAAGAACTCTGGACGTTCCTTAGACATCGCACGCAGTGAATTCACAGTGCGCTTAGCTCTGCCAACAGTGTCACTTAGGGCTTCATCAGTTTGCTCTTTAGCTAGCTGTGCTGCTGCTTTAATACCTTTAGGATCATTGCTTAACCTTTTCCAAGTATTAAGGAAGTTAAGAGACGATCCTTTGTTAAATGCAGCGAGACCCTTTTCAACCATCAAATATTCAAGACGATCTAGAATCTGTTCTTGAGCATGCTCAACAGCTTTTGTGCCTTCCATAAGACGAGCACCTTCAGCCATGTCAGATACTTGTCCAGCCAAAGACTGAGATAGATAAGCTTGAGCTTTGACGGTGTCCATATTGATGTATTCATCCATGTAGGTCTTAATAGCCTTCATGGCAGCGTTGTAACCCGTGTCTCCTAAACTGGCTGCACGGTTGGCGTCAGCAAACACATCTTTGAACTCATCTAAAGTTCCCTTCAGCAAGGACGGATCCATACGAGGATCTGTAAGGATCGTGGCTAGTTCTGTACCAGCTTCATCAATCTCTTCAAAAGTAATCTTTTTACCACTAGCCAACTCTGCAGAGTACTTACTTGCAGATTGAATTTGTTCTTTAATTGCTTTAATTAAAGTACGTTTGGGTAGTTGGTCAGCTTCTAATCCATACTTAAGAGCAGCACCTGAGATAATACTTCCAAGCCGCTCAAAGTTACTGTAATTATTAGCTCGTAGTTTTACAGCATCAACTGAAGCACCAACAACACCGCCTGGATCTGCTGTACGTACGGCAACCTCTTCAGGACCAAATACGTCGTGTACACCACGGACAGGTTGATCTAAATCAGTCTGTTTCGACATAAAGTATTCACCAATTTCATCCAGTGAATCTTCTTGAGATTTGACAGACATAGCAAACTCCTCTAGTGAGTCAGCAGAATCCTTACGATTTAATGTTTTCCAGTAGTTATCAGGTGATTCACCCTCAGGAATATATTTGATGACTTTGTTGGTTCCACGAATAGCTCTAAGAAGTTTTCCGCTACTAAGTAAAAGATCACTGAAAATACCTAGACCTACGCCTTCGTAGATGTTCTTTGCTTTTTTAACAGCAGCACTGTCGCTATCTAAAGTTGCCCAATCATCGCTAATCCAACGTGTCCACTTGGGAAACATCTTCTTAAGTGAACCTTGAAGATTATCGTCTGTTTCATTTAGCTTATTAATAGAGTCAACAGTAGCTCCAGTACCAGCAGCAAGAGCAGTAGTACCAGTAAACTTAACTAAGGCATTTTGTGCTAATGCAGAGTTTTTAACTGCACTCACACCTTTAATAGCTGTAGTCGCACGACCAACAACAATCAGGTTAGGCAATACAATAGAAGCAATCTCACGGACACCCTGTGCTACATCGTTATTAAATTTAGGTAGCTTAGGAATCTCAACACCAGGTACAAGATTTACTGCATCAACAGCAAAGTCAATGGCACCTGAAGGGGCCGCTAACACACCTTCTGCAAGGTTCCTAGAAAAGTCACCACCGTCATAGCCTTTATCCCAGAAATATTGTTGATCTTTAGTTTCAGGGTTCTCTGCAGAGTCAGCAGAAGCCGTTGGTGTTTCCTCCTTTGATTGAGGCTTGGCAGGGGTAGGAGGGGTTACAGACTCAGTGCCTTTACGTTCGATTTCAGCTTGTGCTGCTTTCTCATTAGCTTCAAGTGTTCGTTGGTAATCGGCTGCGTTATCTTGAAGTGATTTAAGTACAGTGTCATCAAGATCAGCAGTTACGTTAATTTGATTTTCTTGTTCATCCATAATTACTGTCCGCTAAAACGCCTCCAAATATCTTTTGTGTAATCAGCAATGGATGGGTAAGGATTACCGTTGTAATACTGAGGCTTGGTGTTATTCCATAGGTTACCGTTACCTGAATACCAAATAGCTGCAGCTCTGCGTACCATCTCTTCACCGCTATATCCGGCTGCAATCTGGTCTTGCATAATCAAACCAAGCTGACCTGAAACTACTTTTTCTTGAGCAGCAGGGTTATCTAAAAACTGCTGAGGAGTCATTTCATAACCAAGGTGTCGTTTAGTCCAAGCAGATATGTTGTCCGGCATGATTTGTCCAATGCCAAGTGCTTTAGAATCACGATTGACTGCTCCGTAATTACCACCTGACTCCTTACCGGTGATTGCCGTATAGAGTTTGGATAGTGAAGTTGATTCAGCATTAGCAAATGCTGGTCTCACTGGAAGACTGGCGACAGGGGAAACAGCACGTCTAAGTTGATATTGTGTAGCAGAACCGCTGACAAGATCATTTAAGAACCTTCTAAAATCAGGACTTACTTGTTTGGTCTGTTCTACAAGTTGTTCATATGCTGGTAATGCATCCATACCTAAAGCTTTTCTTTGTCTGTTAATAATTTCAAAAGGAGTGCGTTCTAATACGTTTGCCCAATAAGAGATCGATCGTGGCACTCTCCAACCACGTTGTAGATAGTTTTCTTCTAATTTCTCGAAATAAGCTTTATCTCCAAACAAAGCTCTGCCGTTGGCATCTGCTTTGTCAAGAGCTGACAGGCCGCTACTTGTAAGTGCAGAATTGATTTTGGATAAATCAGCTTTTAGTTCCTTTACGTGGGTATCGTGACCAACTGCATCATCGAACCTAGGGAAGCGACCCTTGTCGTCTAAGTAATAACGCGCATCAGGGTCTTTAAGATCTGTAAGAAATTGATTACGGATATCTTGGTAAGCAACTAGAGCAGCACCTGCCGAGTTATTTTCATATTCAGGAGTACCTAGATACTTTTGATGAGCACGTAAAAACTC
>Ga0098038_1000737_pt1 | contig 14260 bp, 24 predicted proteins | sample 5B_taG_FD_75051 | JGI IMG/M metagenome (GOLD analysis project Ga0098038, IMG submission 75051) | Marine viral communities from the Subarctic Pacific Ocean - 5B_ETSP_OMZ_AT15132_CsCl metaG | ecosystem: Environmental > Aquatic > Marine > Oceanic | place: Pacific Ocean | collected 2015-01-08 | reverse complement strand
TATGACATGGACGAAAAATATAAAAAACAAAGTAGTGACTGTGTTGTCTTTGGTCTTACTTCCATTTCAGGTCGCGCTTTATTATTTAACATTATGTTACCGAATGGTGCTTGTTATTGGCGATTACCTATTTCAGCTTTTTTCCAAAAAAAATTTGAAAGATCAAATGTACCAGATATGGCAGTACAAGAATTGGAATTGTGGAATAGTTTTAGTTATTGGCCTAGTGTTCATTGTTTTGATTGGTTGGATGGTATAAATGGGAAATATTTGGGAATTGATAAAAGATTTTATCATGGACAGTATTTATTCACTATTGATTGGGCCCATCCAGATACTAATATCTTGGACGTGGAACATTCTGAAATTCCTCAAGAACATAAGTGTGCACACATATTGGCTCTTACTAACGGCAATTTTGCAGCTCAGCCTAATAATCGTATTTTGTGGCATGTTAATAGCTACACTGTTGATAACAGTTGGCCTGACTATAAAGTGCAAAATACTTACTGGGATGCAGAGGATACAACAATGGTGACTGAAGATACAGATAATATGTTTTATCAAATGGAAGAAAAAAATAATGCTGAAGATTTAAGTTTTGAAAACAACGGAGGAAAAAATGAATTTGACACGTAACTTTAGCTTATTAGAGCTTACTAAATCAGACACAGCGATACGTAAAGGCATAGATAATAATCCTAATGCTGATCAAATAGAAAAATTAAAAGCATTGTGTGAGAATATTCTTCAACCGGTCCGAGACCATTTTGGAAGGGTCAAGGTGACCAGTGGGTTCCGTAGTCCTATCTTGTGTCAAGCCATCGGCAGCTCAGCGAACAGCCAACATGCCCGTGCAGAAGCGGCGGATTTCGAGTGTCCGGGTGTGGACAACGTTGAACTTTTTGATTGGATTAAAAATAATCTAGAACCAGATCAATTGATTCTTGAGTTTTATACTCCCAGCGAACCCAACTCGGGATGGATTCATGCTAGCTGGATTGAAGGGACACCAAGAGCATCATTTTTACATGCATTCAAAGAAGATGGTAAAACAAAATATAAACCTATATTAGGAAATGCAAGAGATCTATTTGTCTAGAACTTACAAAATAAAAGTGATACAATCTAAGAAGTTGTATAACTGCAAAAAGGAGAAACATGGCTATCAAACACAGGATTAAATTTAAAGCTGCAATGGGTAGAGCAGCATTCAGTGAAACTACATCAAAAGCACCAGGCACTAAAATGAAGGAAGAGCCATACATTGGTAGTTACATCACTTCTGAAATAGACGGAAAGTATATAAGCAATAAAAGTTATGAAAAATATTATGGCAAAATGCTGAAGGGATTTAAAAAATAATGTACAGAAAAATGTTACTTGGTGGACTTTTAACAAAAGGATTAAGAGCAGCAGTAGCTTCAAAACCTTATAAAAAATTTAGAAAAGAAGCTATGAAAAAAACAGCTGCTTTATATAAAAAAGCACCACAAATGGATCCCGATAGAAAATCTTTGAAAGATAAAAAATTTATGAAAGGTTTACAAAAATTGGATACACAAAGAGCTAAAGGTCAAAAACTTGTAGACATGACACAATTTGTTATACTTAGCGCAAGAAAAAAAGGTAAAAAACCAATTGTAAGAGAAATGAGAAAAACAAGAAGAGGATTAGCTGATTATGCAAAGAGTTTGAATACCAAAGCTAAAGCTATGATGATGAGAAAACTTAAAAAGAAAAAATTAAACTAATATGCCAATAAGTAGAGGTCAAATAAGAAAACAAGTTGAAGGTAAACTGAGAGGCGCAAGAGATGAAAAAAAGAAGAAAAAACGTGTCTTGGCCAAATTATATAGCAAAAAGTCTAAGGTCTTCAAAATTTAGTCAAAAAGTGATACAATCCAAGAAATTGTACAACCGTAAAAAGGATAATAATGGCGACTTCAGGAACTACTAGTTTTGACCTATCAATAGAGGAAATAATACAAGAAGCTTATGAAAGATGTGGTATGACTACAACTAGTGGTCATAGTTTAAAATCTGCTAGAACAAGTTTAAATTTATTATTTGCAGAATGGGCTAATAGAGGAATACACCTGTGGAAAGTGGCTCTTCATGAAAACGCATTAGTTTCTGGTCAAGCTGAATATAGTGTTAGTGCTGGAGTAAGTGATGTTTTAGAAGCTTTTGTATCCTCAACTGCTGCAGGATCTAATAACGCAAACACACAAGATGTATCTTTAACAAAAATTGATAGATCTGCATATGCTGCACTTCCTAACAAATTAGCTACAGGACAACCATCCCAATATTATGTTGAAAGAGAAACAACTCCAAAAATATATCTTTATCAGGCACCAGATTTAAACACTTATACAACTCTTAAATATTATGTAATTAAAAGAATTGAAGATGCTGGTAATTATACAAATGAAGCTGATGTGGTTTTTAGATTTTTACCATGTATGGTTGCAGGTTTAGCATACTATCTATCTATGAAAAACGCACCACAATTAGTACAACAAAATAAATTAATTTATGAGGATCAATTAAAAAGAGCTCTTGATGAAGATGGTCAAAGAGCATCTACATTTATTACTCCTCAATCTTTTTACCCACAAGGAATATAATATGGCAAAATATGCAACAGGTAAAAGATCACAAGCTATATCAGATAGATCTGGAATGGCTTTTCCTTACACTGAAATGGTAAAAGAATGGAATGGATCTTTAGTACATACATCTGAATTCGAACCTAAACATCCACAAATTAGAAGAAGACATCATACTGCGGATGCGATAGCTTTACAAAATTCAAGAAACATGAAGTTTCAACAACCAATACAACCTTTTATAAATACTAATACAAGCGATGTTACAATTACCAATTCAGGTGGAGCTTCAGTAGGAGTTGCCAACTTAACATTACCTGGTGACTTTGCATTTAAAACACAAGACTTTGAAATTACAAGAACTATTAATGGGGTTGAAGAGACTTCAATCATACATAGTATGGTTCCAGAAGATCCATCATTACAAAACAGAAGAAGAAAAATGTTATCATTAATAGGTCAAGTGGAGGTTAGTATTTCATAATGATTTATAGAATAGCAACCACAGCAGGTAAATTACTAATAACTAGGGATAAAAGTAAAGCTAAAGAAGCATTGTCTCAGGGTGGTAAAAAAGCATCAGAAAAATTTATTGAGAGAATAAAAAATAGAAAAGAATATAATAGAAAATTAAAAAGAAGATTTCAAACTAGAAAAAGAAAAGAACAAGATCCTGTTTATAAGAAAAAAGCTGCTGAAAGAAGAAGAAGAGGTGTAACTTTTTTAAACATAGATTTAAAATCTATGTCTGATCCAAAAACTTTTAAAAAACTTTATGGAAAAAGTGTAGAAGCTGGACATCTTCAAAATAAAATGGATATAAACCCAAGAGTAGCTGGTAAAATTAATCCTAAAGGTAAAGGAGCTATTAGAGGCATGCCAGCACAAAAGAAAATGAAAGGTGGTTTATTAGTAAAACCTAAATTAGCAGTAGGAGGATATTAATGGCAATTACACATTCAGATTTTTTAACACAAGTAAGAAACTACACAGAAGTAAGTAGTACCGTTTTGTCAGATTCACAAATACAAGAATTTATCAGAAACGTTGAATTAGATGTAGCTGGTAAAGTTGATTATGATGATTTAAGAAAATATGCAACATCAGTTTTTACTGCAGGAAATAGGGCTGTATCAATGCCATCAGATGTTTTAGTTTTAAGATCTGTAGAACATCTTGACTCAAGTGGTAATAGAAGTTTTTTAGAAAAAAGAGATACAAGTTTTATATCTGAATTTAATGGGACAGGCACACAAGGAGTTCCAAAATATTATGCAAATTGGGATGAAATTAATATAATTGTAGCACCTACTCCTGCTGCTGCTGATACAGTTCAAATTAATTATATTAAAGATCCTCCTGAATTTACATCTACTAATCAAACTTATTTAGCAAAATACCAAGAATCTATGTTACTGCATGGCGTACTTGCAGAATGTTTTAGATTTTTAAAAGGCCCTATGGATATGTACAAGTTGTATGAAACCAAGTATAATGAGGAAGTACAAAATTTTGCCCTACAACAAATGGGTAGAAGAAGAAGAGCGGAGTATGACGATGGGGTTCCAAGAATAAAAATTCCTAGTCCTTCTCCGAACACAAATTAATAAGGAGGCCACTATGGCAATAACAACAAATGCAATCTGTGATTCTTTTAAAAAAGAATTATTACAAGGAAAGCATGACTTTGATACATCATCTGACACTTACAAGTTAGCGATGTACACAAGTTCTGCAACTTTAGGTAAATCAACAACAAACTATGCAACTGCTAATGAAGTATCTTCATCAAACTATTCAGCTGGTGGAAGTGCTTTAGTAAATCAAGGTGTTAAAGTTTCATCTTCAGTAGCGATTACTGATTTTGCTGATTTATCTTTTCAAAACGTAACTCTTACTGCAAGAGGAGCTTTAATTTACAACACAACTACAGATGGTGGTTCTAACACAACCGATGCTGTAGCTGTTTTAGATTTTGGTGGTGATAAAACTGCAACGTCTGGAACTTTTACAATTCAATTTCCTGCGTTCACAACTTCTGCTGCCATATTAAGATTAGCTTAATTTAAAGGAGGAGCCTAGTGGCTGATATTACAGTTATAGTACAGTCACCAGGCTCTGAATATTGGGGTCAATCTACCTGGGGGTCAAATGACTGGGGTGGATCAGGACTTTCAATAACTACAAGCCAAGGTTCAGTCACAACCACTGCAAATGCAGATGTAAATGTTACTGGAATTGAATTAACATCGTCACAAGGAACCTCTGTTGGTGGTACTTCTGCTTTAGTATTAGTCACTGGAAGTTTAGAATCTATGGCTGTTGGTCAAGCCGTAGTGGGAATAGGTGCAATTACTTCTGGTATTTCTATGACTTCAAGTATAGGAGCTGCTACTGTAGATGAATCTACTTTAACAGGAGAAGGTTGGGGTAGAGCTGAATGGGGTGAATTTGCATGGGGAGATAATTTTTCTGTAATCCCTACTGGTCAAACAATAACTTCTTCAATTGGAGCTGCTACAGGATCTGCAAGTTTCGATGCAGCTGTAAGTGGTGTTCAAGCTTCGTTTACATTAGGAAGCATTTCATTACAAATAGATCAAGATATAACTGTTTTTGCTTCTGAAGATCAGCTTGATTTTACAATTGGAACTCTTAGTTTTGAGGGACACGCAAATGTAAGTGTCACAGGACAGTCAATAACATCATCTCAAGGTAATACGGTTGGTGGTTTAAAAACTCCAGTAGATGTTTCTGGTATACAAGCTTCATTTTCATTAGGCACTTTCACATTAGTTCAAACAACAACAGAATCACCTAGTGGAAATATAGCAAATATGTCAATTGGTGCAGCTGTAGGTGTACCAGGTGTAGAAGTGGATGTCACAGGATTGTCAATTACTTCAGCTTTAGGAGAAGATAGTATTACTGCAAATGGATTAGTTGACCTTACAGGCATAGCGTTGACATCAAGTATTGGCGCAGTTAGTATTACTTCATGGTCTGAAATAGACCTAGGAGTATCAAATACTTGGTCAGAGGTTGATTTGGCAGCGTAATATATGTATAATTGTAATTATTTAGGAGAATTTTATGTCAAGTAGTTTTTCAAGCGATTTAAAACTTGAACTTATGGTAACCGGCGAAAACGCTGGTACTTGGGGTGACCTTACAAACAATAATTTAAATTTAGTTCAACAAGCGATTGCTGGATATCAAGCAATAGATGTAGCCTCTTCAGATGTTGCATTAGTAATGACTGATAAGACTATTTCAAATGCTAGAAATGCAACTTTAAAATTAACAGGCACATTAGCAGCAAACAGAACTGTGACTATTCCAAATAGTATAGAAAAAGTTTATAATGTTGTTGATGGCACAGACCATGCTGGTTTTACATTAACTTTTAAAACAGTTAGTGGAACTGGTGTTTTACTTTGTGAGGGCAATTGTTATGTTCTTTATTCTGATGGAACTAATGTTGAAAAAGCTGTTGAATACAGAAAATGGAGAACTATTACTGCATCTGAAACAATTCAAGCAGGTGCAAAACTTTTTGTAGATACAAATGGTGGAGCTGTTACTGCAACACTTCCTGCATCACCAGCAGTTGGTGATGAGGTTCATTTTATAGATTCAAGATTTACATTTGATTCTAATGCGTTGACTGTAGGTAGAAACAGTTCTAAAATAGCAAATGCATCCTCAGACTTGGTCGTTAACACTGAGGGAGCTGGATTTGGATTAGTTTATTCTGGTTCAAATGTTGGCTGGACTTATATGGAGAAATAATATGTCAAATTACGAAGCAACTAGATATGATTTTACAGGAGCAAATCTTACAGGTATTGAGGGAATACCTACCGCAACAATTGTGCCATGGTCCTCATCTTCAGTGCCAACTGGATTTTTAGAATGTGATGGATCAGCAGTTTCAAGATCAACTTACTCAGCACTATTTGCAATCGTAGGAACAACTTATGGATCTGGTGATGGTGCTTCAACATTTAATGTACCAAATTTAGCTGACAGAACTGTTTTAAGTAAATCAAATAACAAAGCTTTAGCATCTACTGGTGGAGCTGAAACGGTTCAATCAACAGGAAATGTTGGAGGTACAACAGCTAACGCTTCTTTATCAACCGCACAACTTGCATCACACAGTCACCAAGTACCTAGGGGATCAGGACCAGGAAATTATGCTCCAGGTAGACTTGCAAGGACACTGAATACATCTCAACCATCGATAACAAGTGAAAATACAGGTTCTGGATCGGGACACCAACACAATATGAGTGCAACATTTACTGGTGATTCAACTTCTGTTTTACAACCTTATTTAACTTTGATATATATTATTAAAACTTAGGAGAAAAAATGGCAACTAGTGCAAATTGGACTGTAATATTTGATGACAAAAAAATAATGAATCATTCAGTAAAACAAGAGAATGGTAGTCCACAATCATATGTAATTGAAGATGATGCTTTTTGGAATGATTCTAAATTTTCTAATATTTGGGCTATACAACATGGTACTAACCCAGCCTCTGATGAAGTAGAACATAGAGATACAACACCTCATTGTAGTTATGCAGAAGCTAATTTAGGAGATTTTAGTGAATTTACAAATAGATGGGATTCAGCACATTTAAATCAACTTCAATTAGATTGGGATAATGATAATGTTGATGGAGAAAGCGAAGAAGATAAAATCGCTAGATTAGGGGCAAGACCCACTTCTTATTCTTCATAATCAATTATAAATAAACTAGCAGTATATCTTTTCAGATTTGGAACATTACTTGCATGACTAGAATGCATCCAATTTGAAGGAAATAAAATAGCTCTGTTTGGTCTAAAACCAACATGCATATCTAATTCACACTTTTCTGGAGTTCCATGATAAAACACTGTACCATTTGTAACAGCTACAGGGCCATATAACATTACTAAAATATTTATTTTGTAAATACCATCTGTATGAGGTTGAAAATTATCTAAGTTTCTTAAATCAAGTCCACTGTCATCCTCTAATTTATTTATCTTAATGTTAAATTTATTTTCCGCTTGTTTAATAAAAATTTCTTTTAATTTAGGGTCTTCATTTAATATAAATCTATCACCATAGTAATTTTCTTTTGTTTTTTCTTTTCCCGTAAGCCATCGAGGAGTAAAACATATTTTAGTAGTTATATGTGTTTGAATTTTTTTTAATTCATCATTGTTAAAAAAATTATCAATTATTTTTATCACCTTAACATCATCCAGGAGGTTAAAATATATTTTTCACCTGATAGAGGAGGATTACCTCTATGCACATACGGAAAACCTGCAGGCCATATAAGTATTCTTCCAGTTTTAGGTTTTACTCTTTTTGAAAAATGTAAAAATTCAGTCTCTCCTCCATCTTCTATATCATTTAAATAAATAGAAAAAACAAAAGCTCTAGGCTCATTACTACGTCCTTTACCATGTTCAATATGCCAAACATGATACCCTTCAGTAGGTAAAGTTTTTTGTATTTTTAAATCAGTAAAATTAAACGGAACTCCATATGCATCGTCTGCTCCAACATTTTTAATATAATGATTCCAAGCTAAATCAAAATTAACCATCATTGATTTTAAATCCTCCCACCAAATTTCAAGATTGCAAGGAGCTGCAAAAAATTGTTGATCTTGTTTTTGAAGTATAGAAGACTTCTCTGATCCTATTCTATTAACTGTATTATTAAATTTATTTTGATCTTCGTATAATTTAATGGCTTTGTTACATTCTTCAGGTGTTATGTAGTTATCGTATACACCAATAAAATTGTTAATATTTACTGTTTTTTCATTCATAAATAGATTGGCATGTTTTTTTATTAATTGAAAAACCAAACACCCACATAATCCTTGGTTTTTCTCCTAAAACAATATCAGAACCATGATTAACATTAGATACTGGATATGTCCACATATCTTTTTTATTTAATTTAATTTTTTCATCTTCAATAATAGGCTCTCCACCCTCATTATTAGATAATTTTATATTTGCATGTATGGTAATAGTATCCTCAACCCAAACAGGATCTTTATGAAGATAACATGTATCTCCTGGTTCTGCATAACTAGCAACCATCCCGTCTTTAAAATTAGCTAAATAAAAGTTTTTTAATTTTAATTTTTTTATAATTTTTTTTTGTATTTGATAGGAAATAGGTGGAAACTTAAAATTATTAGAATATCTAGTAGTTAATCTTCTACCTTTCATATTTGCATCTGTAAAAAACACATTATCTTTATTATCCATAATCCAACTGGATAAAATATTGCACTCCTCCTCGTTTATAAAGTTTTTAAAAATTCTATAATTTTTCATTCGAAAATTTTACCATGTTGCCATTGCCATAAAAAGGGAGAATGTTTAATAGAGTTATAAACAAAATTATCTAAATGAAGATACTTTAATATTTCTTTTTTGTCCAAAATTTTTTCTATTTCTTTTGTTTTTTCCTTAGAATTATTTTGTAATAAATTTAAAGTTTTTCCAAAATGCATTTTTAAAAATATATCTAAATCATCTAAGTCTATATAATGTGTAATTCCTGTATTCATTAAATAAGGGATTTGTGAACTGCTATGATTAATATTTCCAAATAAACGGTTTCTTATATGAAATTCATTAGTTGTAAATATTTTTTTAAAGTTAATGTCTTTAATATTTATTTTATGATTTTCAGCATCATAAATAAGTCCAGACATAAATCTTTCGTAAGGTTCTCTAATAATTGCAAATCTAGGTTTTTTTCCAGCAGGTGCTGTTGAATTCCAAAATTTTCCTGGATATGTGTCTTCTATACAGTGCTGCACACTCGTATTACCATTTTTAAAAATTTTTAAAAATTGAAATTTTTCTGTTTCGGTTATTTCAATAATTCTAAATTGCATAGTATTTAATTTAATTTATCATAAGCGTAATTTTTATAAGGTCCGTTTTGATTTACATAATGTAAAAATAATTGAGCCATACCTTCGCCCTTATATACACCTGGTCTTTGATGTTTTTGATCACATCCAGCATATAAAACAGCATCACCTTCTTCTAATTCAAAAGATGTTCCTTCAACAATTATAGGCCAATTATCATATTTTTTGATACAGATAGTTACACTTATTTCACAAGCCTTTCTATCAGAGTGTTTTAATAATGTAGCCCCAAAAATATAATATCTCCAATAGGCATAAGTTGGAAATAATTTTAAATTTGATAATTTTTCTACAAATGTAAGTTTCTCTTCCAATATAGAAGACATTAATGGATCTTTATACCAAGAGGGGGAAAATGATTGATTACCTATAACATAATCTTTATTTAGATCTAATCTATTATAACAATATTTTTGATAAACTTTTAATTCATCTTTATTAAAAAAGTTTTTTATTAATTTATAATCTACTGCAGCCATGCTACTATACTATATCTAGTCCCTTTCGTAATTGGTTCAATTAAGTGTGGATACATAAAATTACTTGGAAAAAATACTATAGATCCTTTATCTAGCTTTAATCTTTTTATTTCATTCTTATATTGATCTGTAAAAATTAAATCACCTCCTTCATAATCATTATTAAGATTTATAATAATACTTAAATGTCTAGGAGAGGTAGTATAATGATCTGTATGCACCTCGTATTTTCCACCGCTTGAATATTTTAACAAATCAATCTGATCAATTTTTTCACTAGACATTTGTGGAAACTTTATTTTGTAAAAAGTATATAACCTTTGTATTTCAGATTTTACATAATTCCAATAAAATATATTGGTAGGAGTTTTTAGATTTAAAGAAAATCCTCTTACGTCCCTAATATTTTTATTAATACCACTTAAAATTGTAAGGTTTTTTTTTGCTTTGTGATCTATAAAAGGTTTCATAATTTTGATAAATTCAGGGGAAACTATTTTTTTAATCTCCATTATAAATTCAGTATGATCCATAAAGCTTGTTATATATCTTAATTTAGACAGTATTTAAATAATATTCTTTCTAGGGTATAATACCTTATGCCTTTAACAAAAGTACAAATAGCCCCTGGATTTAATAAACAAGTCACTCAGACTGGAGCTGAAGGTAAATGGACTGATGGTGATTTTGTAAGGTTCAGATATGGTCTTCCAGAAAAAATAGGTGGTTGGGAACAACTTTTAGAAAATACTATAGTAGGAGCAGCAAGAGAACAATTTATTTGGGCTGATCTTGATGGTAGAAAATATGCTGCAATAGGCACAAATAAGGTATTAGTGATTTATTACGAAGGTGCCTTTTTTGACATTACCCCTTTAGGTACAGCAATCACAGGAATTACATTTGATACTGTTAATACATCAACTACAGTAACTGTAAACAAACCCGCACATGGTTTAGAGCCAGGAGATATTTTTCTTTTTTCATCTGTGACTCCTCCAACAGGTGCAGGATATTCAGGCACAGATTTTACAACAAATCCTTTTCAAGTAGTTACTGTTCCTAACAGTGACGAGTTTACAATTACAATGTCTAGCGCAGCAGGGACAACGGTCAACGGATCAGGATCTGCAACAATCACTCCATACATAAAACCAGGAGCTTTAGGTTCAACGTTTGGATTTGGATGGGGAACAGGACTTTGGGGTGGTGGACAACAAGTGTTTAGCACATTAAATGGAGCTTTGTTAGATGACACTGCTGGAACAGGAGGATCTGGCACAGCGATTACTCTTACATCAACATCAGGGTTTCCATCAACTGGCACGATCAAAGTAGGAGCTGAATTTATTTCATATACAGGAATCTCATCAAACGATCTTACTGGTATTACAAGAGCTGCAGCGGGAACTAGATCTGCGCACTCAAGCGGTGCAGGTGTTGAAGTATTTACAGGATGGGGTATTGAATCATTATCACAAACTCTTTCAATAGATCCTGCATCTTGGTCTTTAGATAATTTTGGTGAACAGTTAATTGCTACTATAAAAAATGGTCAATCTTTTTCTTGGAATCCTATTAATTCAAATCCTAATGCTTTAACTACCAGAGCAGCAATAATATCAAATGCACCAACTGCATCTGTTATGTCATTAGTTTCGGATAGGGATAGACATTTAATTATGTTTGGAACTGAAACTACTATTGGAACTCCTGGAACACAAGACAAAATGTTTATTAGATTTTCAGATCAAGAAGATATAACTGATTACACACCTACTTCAGTTAATACAGCAGGAACTTTTAGATTAGACTCAGGCACAAAAATAGTAGGTGCAGTTCATGGTAAAGATTACACATTTATTGTTACGGATAATGCTGCATACGTAATGCAATTTGTTGGACCACCCTTTACCTTTTCTATTAGACAAGTGGGTTCTAATTGCGGATGTATTGGTCAACACGCTATGAAATATGTTAATGGTATTGTTTATTGGATGGGAGAATCTGGCGGTTTTTTTGTTTATGACGGCACAGTAAAATCACTGCCTTGTGCAGTTGAAGATTTTGTATTTACAACTAAAAATGGTAATAATCTAGGAGTAAATTTTTCTGCAGGGGAATCAGTGTATGCGGGTCTTAATCATTTATACGAAGAGATTTGTTGGTACTATCCACAAGCAACATCTGATTTTAATGATAGATATGTTTGTTATAATTACCAAGATGGAACATGGGTGACTGGCTCTTTATCGAGAACTACTTGGGTTGATGCTAATCTTTACGAAAATCCATATGCAACAGAATTTAATTCTACAGGCTTACCTACGTTTCCGACTGTTCAAGGTATTACAAATATTAATGGGTCTACTAAATATTTTGAACATGAAAAAGGTGTTAATGAAGTAGACACCTCTGGTAATAAAACTGCCATACCAGCTTTTATTGAATCTGGGGATTTTAGTTTAAATCCTGATGGCACAAATGCTGAGTTCTTTATGAGCATGAGAAGGTTTGTACCCGATTTTAAAACAATACAAGGTAATGCTCAAATTACTATTTTGTTGAGAGATTTTCCTGCTGATACAGAAACATCGTCTCCACTAGGACCATTCACGGTCACCGGATCAACAAAGAAAGTAGACACACGGGCAAGAGCTAGATTTGCAAGTTTAAAAATTGCAAATACTAGCACAGATGAAAATTGGCGCTTTGGAACTTTTAGAGCAGATGTTCAATTAGATGGTATGAGGGGATAATGGAAGAAGATATAATGAATCAATCTATACAACCTATGGGGATTAAACCTTTAATTACAGAAGAGAGACCTGATTTTAAAGGAATGGCGTTAAATGTTGCGAAAAATAAAGCCCTAGATTATGCAGCTGGGAAAGTAGGTTTAAACATGGCTCAAGCTTCTGGTCTAGCCAGTATACTTGGTATAGGTTCATCAATTTTTGCACCTCTGGGTTTAGTTTCTGCATTAACAGGAAGATCATTAGGTATTTCAGATTATTTAGCAAATCGAAGAGCTCAAAAAGAAGCAAGAAGATTAAGACTTAACGATCCTCAAGGTAATGTAACGACTTATCCCGTAGGTATAATGGCTATGCAACCCACAGCTCAAGAAGCCTACAAAGCTGGACAATATAATACAGGTAATGGAGGAATGACATCTAATCAAAGCACAGGAACCTCCGCCGAGAGAGGAGCAGCATTACATGGCTAGAGTAGATATAGTTATACCAGAACCAACTCCTAGATATACTGAAGAAAATCAAAGACAAATAAATCAGTCTTTACGAACTATGCAAGATAAGTTAAATACGTCTTACCAACAAGAATTAAAAAATGAACAAGATACATTTACCTGGTTTATATCATGACAATTAGATACAAGAATGAAGGAATAAATTTAAACTCTACAGGAACAATAAGTGTGTTTACTGCGCCATCTGATGCAACAGTGTTAATTAAACAAATACAAATTAACAATGGTTCTTCCGGTGCTGTAAATTTAAATGTGCAAGTCACAGATACATCAGCTTCTTCAACATTTAGGATATTTAATGAATCTGTTACAGGGTCAGCCACTAAAGATATTATAAATCATACATTAATTTTAGAAGCTAGTGATATTTTAAAAATGACTGCAGGTACCGCTGATGAAATACAAGGTATTATATCTTATGCATTGTTAGATAGATCTCAAGAAAATGGCTAGACAAAAATTTGTAAACTTTGTACCAAGACCAAAGCCTCGAAAACGGCCTGGTAGACATAAAAAAAGTCTTTCAAAATCCGAAAAAAGATCGTATAAGAAATATAATCGACAAGGAAGATAATTATGAATGACATACCTAAAATACCTGTAGAAGCAAAAGAAATAATCAAACATAAAAGAACTGGTAAAGTTTACGAATCCAAAGAAGCTTTTGATGCTGATGTTGCTGATCCTAACACTGACACTACTAGTGATGATTTTAGACAAGATCTTGAAATAAAAGTTACTAGAGCTGGTGCTATAGGAGCTAAAACAAAAAAATAATACATGGAAGCTAGAGGGGCAACAGAAATTCAACATGAATTTTTAGAAAAATATGTTTCTAAAGACTTGTTAAACAAATTTCAAATATGCACATCTATTCCAGGTAAAGTACCTTTAGACCCTAATAAGATAAATATTCTTTGGC
>Ga0098038_1000735_pt1 | contig 14276 bp, 32 predicted proteins | sample 5B_taG_FD_75051 | JGI IMG/M metagenome (GOLD analysis project Ga0098038, IMG submission 75051) | Marine viral communities from the Subarctic Pacific Ocean - 5B_ETSP_OMZ_AT15132_CsCl metaG | ecosystem: Environmental > Aquatic > Marine > Oceanic | place: Pacific Ocean | collected 2015-01-08 | reverse complement strand
TACTAGCTAGTACTAGGTATATTCTTATATAAACTATTGATTTACTTATATATTCTATTGATGGATACTTAGGAATCAATATATAAACTATATAAATTAAATAACACAAACCATTAAACATAAAAGGATAAATGATTATGGAATTAAAAGACATTCAAGAGAATAAACAATTAGATAATATAATTGAAAGCCAAGTAGATTATTTATATAATGATTTACTTACTGAATTAAGTAGACATAATAGAAGGCATCATAAACATTCTATAGGTTTACAAAAACAATTAACTAAACAATTAATAAAAGTTATAATTACTCAAGGTAAAATATTAGAAATTATCTAGTGGATACATAAGAATCAATATATAAACTATATAAATTATGAAAGGAAATACAATGTGGATAAGAGATAACGTATTTGAATACAAGATTGCAAGTAATCCTACAAGAAAACATTTTAAAGAAATAGTAAATATCATTGTTAATAATGATTATACTTTTCAGGAAATAGAATTAGTAAAAGCTTATTGCTATTCTAAAAATCCTAGATTTAACGAAGACATATTTCTTAATGAAATAGAAAAGAAAAGAAAAATACTAAATGCTAACTAATCAAGTATCCCCTTCTAGCTAGGATTTATCAAGACTGTGTAATGGCAACACACTTCCTAGCTAGTGGAGTATATTTGAAACTATGGATACATAGGAATCAATATATACTATAACAAGCAAACTTTAAACATGAAAGGAAAAGACATTGCTTAAAAATCAAACTTATAATCCTAAAGGATTTAAAACTCATATCGTTTCATTTAATAATGGTAGCGACAACTCACCAACTATTGTTTCTGTAACTTATAGAAATAGTTATCAAGATTTGGATAGTGGTCAATGGTGTAATGCCAAAACCTTTATTGAGTCATTAGCTAATAAACTTAATATAGATGTTAGCTCAATTAAGTTAGTGAATTAAGTTATCTATATAATTTAATTTGCAAAATAAATTATAAAGGGAAGCAAATTAATGCTTCCTTTTTTTATGAAAGGAAAAACAATGCCAAATGTTCATACATTTAATTACAAACCAAAAATGACAAGTAAAAAATTAGTTGAAAAGATAAAACTATACCTTGAATTGGATACAACTAAAAATACTAACGAAGATGCAAGAAGGTATGCAGAACAATTACTTGAATGGATAAACTTATGGGAGAAAAGATAATATGATTACAACTAAAAATATTATTCTAGTATATCATTTAGCTAATCCAAGTGAAATAAAACATGGTTTAACTTGGTATGTAAATGCATATGCAGATTGCAAAAAGATTGCATTAGAATTAGATTTACCTATCCATATTGTTATTGGTGTAACAAGTGCATTATCACCAAATAATAAATGGGATAGAAACATTATGAATGCTAGAGATTTATGTAAGGCATTTATTGATGGTCAAGATATGGATAGTATTAAAGTTAGTACATACCATAAAATGAAACAGAAGGCATGGCATATACTTAAAACAATGCCTACCTATGATGAAACAATTACAATATTAAATGGTAAAAAGATTGTTTCATTCTTTAGAAATATAAGTGGTGATGAAACAGATATTACTATTGATGGTCATGCTAGAAATATCTACTACAATGATAGGCAAGGATTGACTACACCAAATACAAATATTAGAAAGCTTGAATACTTAGATATTCAGAAGGCATACCAAAGGGCATCTAAGAAACTAGGTATAAAGGCATATGAATTACAAGCAATAACTTGGTTAGCATGGAGAAGGATACATGAAATCACATAAGGAAAGGAAAACAAATGAACTATCATATTACAAGCAGATTAGGAGCAGTTACATTACTAATTGTTTCTACTTGTGGACTACTAATATCTATTGATAATTTAATTGATATGAGTGGATTACTACCAACTATAATTTATACATCAAGTTTAATATGTTTACTTGGTGCAACATACTTACTAATAAAGGAGAATAAATAATGGGAATTATATACAATTTTGAAACAGACAACCTACCTGAGAATGTAATATGTGCAAATGATAATTACTTCTTAGAATTTGATGTTAATGATGACGTATATATTATATACGACCAAGATGGCAACATTAAATGGGAGTATGAATATAATGGAGAAAGGAGCAGACAATATATAATAACTAAGGCTAAGAAAGAAATGCAGAGATTGGAGTATGAAGAAATAGAACTTCAAGCTATTGCAGAAATAAGAGCAGGTGTATGACTATGAATTATGATTTAGTTGCACCTATTATTTTTTGGATAGTAATTGCCTACTGTATTGTTAGTTAGGATACATAGGAGTCAATATATAGTAATATAAATAATAAAAGGAAAAAGATAATGAAGACATATTTTATAGACGCAATAAACGAACTCATAATTGAAACAGATGTTAAAGGTTATGAGCATAAGAAAGAATTAATTAAATGTAATTACTTGGAACTATATCCATACCAAGTAAAAGGCAATGACATATGGACAGATGAAGAAGCTAATCTACAGAATTACAATTACTTCTTTCAACTAGATGATGTTATTGTTAGTGGTAATGCACTCATCATGTCATGTGATGAAGAAGGAGAATCAATACCACCTAAGAACTTAACTCTTGAAGAACTTAAAAAGAGAGTTACCTTCATGGGCAAGAGATATATTGACCATGATAAATTATATAATAACTTTACAGTAGAGGAGTGGAAATAATGTGTGATACAGATTACATAAATGGTTGGAGATACATAGTTTGGGTAGGTGGTGTAGATGATTACTACACCAACTACAATGATGCAAAAAGAGATGCAGATGAATGGAAAGACAAAGGCTATGATGATGTAGTCATTGAACAAATATAGGAGTATGAATAATGTTACATTGGAAAACTAAAGAAGAGATGGGCGAAGGCTATCAATTCGAGCAGAGTGAACATTCAGAGGTACAGTATAACTCTTTAATTTTTGTAGAACCTCACGAAGAAAACACTATGAGAACTAACTACCTTGTTAGAGATTGGTGGAGTGATAAACAGATACTAGAGTTAAGAGATTATATCAATTCAATAATAGAAGAAAGGAAATAAGACATGAAGATACATAGAATAGTACAAATGCTAGGAGCAACTACAACTAGTGGCAAACTAGCAAGTGATATGTATGACTTAAACTATAAGACATACTATTCAGAAGCAGATGGTAGAGATATACCTATATCTCATATGGATTTCCAACATCTAATAAGAGCATTTATTAAGGTAAATGATAAAGCTAATTATTTCAAAAAAGTTTCAGAGGATAACTTCATAACATCTGTTAATGACTTAGATGTTATAAGTGCCAAAGATAATCTTATCAGAAAGTTAAATGAAAAGATTGAAAGACTTGAAGGTATCATTGAAGAAAAAGATGAACAGTATGATTCATCTTTACAAGGATACTACTACACCTTTACAGAAGTACCACAAGATGAGGAAGGTAAAGAGTTTGTAAAGAACTGTAGGAAATATCTTAACAAAGATTCATACAAAATAAGAGTGAAAGGACAACACTTAAAGAAGGAATTGTATGGACAAGGTAGGGCATATCATGGTGCAAACATGGAAGATTCTACACACATGAGAGTTTACATTGACACAAAGAGAGGAGATGAGTAATGAGTATAACACCTAGACTAGATGAGAAGATGGAAGTAATTACATTCATTGAAGATAAGATGAAGGAAGGCAAAGCCAATCCAAAGATTAGAGGTTGGGCAATGTCAACTATACTTAAACAAGTAGAGGAAGCATATGGAGAACATCATGTACCTCTTGCAAGAGATTACTTTATTAGGTATTACAGAAAGGATAAGAAGTATGACAGATGATTTTAGTAATATAGTTAAACAAGTAGAACAAAAAGAATCACAAAGACAATATGTATTGAAAGGATTTAAAGATGGTGTTACAGATGCAATACTAAATGGGAGTGTAGATGATGACAACAGACATGACTATTACAAACAAGGCTATGACTTTGGTATATCTTTATATGCAGAGTTGATGGTACAAAATGATTTCTTTAAAGAGAAAAGGATAAAGACATGACAATCTTAGACACAGTAAAGATTAAGAATATGCTTGATGATTTAGTAAATGCTAATGCATTAAACTTAACAGAGTTTAAGTTTCGTATTGAGAAGTTAGGTTATATGATACACAAGTTAGAGTTGCAAACTTCTACAGTACACAATGATGCAACACTAATTGTTAAGGATATGAATAATAATTATTATACAATAGGAGTTTAGTATATGACTAAAATAAATAAAGATGATTATGTAAGAGTAGATAAAGATGGCAAACTTGTAGAAGGTTATAATGTAGTCTATCATGTATCTGTAGTAGAAGAAGAATTACAATATGCTAAAAAATATAATCAAAGTTTTGTACCTCTTACACAGTTACCTAAAAAGATACAAGCTAAGTATCTTAAACACTTTAAATTTATGGGAGTATAAATATGAATGTACTAAGTTTATTTGATGGTTGTAGTGTAGGGCAGGAAGCATTGAGAAGATTAGGTATTACCTTTGATGGTAAAGAAAGTACCTACTATGCATCTGAAATATGTCCTCATGCAATCAAGGTTACTCAAGCAAACTTTCCTAACACTAGACAACTAGGAGATGTTACAGACTTAGATGAGTTTGAAATATCTTGTTGGGGAATTGACTTGTTGATAGGTGGTTCACCTTGTCAAGGCTTTTCATTTGCAGGTGGGCAGTTAGCATTTGATGATGAACGTAGCAAGTTATTCTTTGAGTATATAAGAATAAAGAATCAAGTTAAGCCTAAGTATTTCTTACTTGAGAATGTAAAGATGAAGAAGGAATACCAAGATGTTATTACAGAATACATGGGAGTTGAACCTATTGAGATAAACTCTAGTTTGTTTTCTGCACAGAATCGTAGACGTTTATATTGGACAAACATTCCTATTGATATGAACATGGTGGATAAAGGTTTAGTCTTAAAAGATATACTACAGACAGACCATAATGAACCACCTGTTCCTATCAATGAACGTAATGCTAGGCATCATAGGAATGTGAATCAAAAGTCTCTGTGTACTACTGCAACCATGTATAAAGGTGCAGGTAATAATGGCATGACACTTGTTGATAGACTGATACCTGTAGGAGAAGCAGAAGAATATGCACACTACAATTACAGAGCAACCAAACAAGTATATCATATGAATGGTAAAGCACCTACCCTACTAACTATGCAAGGTGGCAATAGAGAACCAAAGGTTGCAACCTATTCTGCAAAAGGTGGTAGGATTGTTAACAGAAGACTAGATGAGAATGGTATAAGAAAAGATAATCAATTAGAGTTACCTTATACTACTCAAGTAGAAGTGAGAGAAGATAATAAAAGTAATTGCCTTACTACAGTACAAAAAGATACTGTCATTGTGGAAGGTATGACATGGAGAAAGCTTACACCTATAGAGTGTGAGAGATTACAGACTATGCCTGATGACTATACAAATCATGTATCAAAGACTCAAAGATATAAGATGATTGGCAATAGTTGGACAGTAGATGTGATTGCTCATATCTTTAAAGGTATTAATACAAAGGAGATTGTATAATGGGAGAATTTAAAGACAGATACTACAAGCAGTTAGAAGGATTCAAGATAAAGAAATTCTTAGGCATAGATGCAGAAGGATTCCCTGAGTTTGTACTAACTAAACCTAAGTATGAAGACGTTAAGATAGCAGTAAGTTCTGACCCTGAAGGTAATAGTGGTGGGTTCTTATTTATAAATAGTGCAGAGGAGAATGTATAATGCTAATGGAATCACTAATGTGTCTAGCACTTAATGTATACCATGAAGCTAAGAACCAAAGTTTCATAGGTCAAGTAGCAGTAGCACAAGTAGTAATGAATAGGGTAAATGATAGTAGGTATCCTAACAACATCTGTGATGTAGTTAAACAAGGATTAACATACAAGTGGAAACCTACACTACCTATCAAGAACAGATGCCAATTTAGTTGGTACTGTGATGGCAAGAGTGACAAGCCAAGAGAACATAAGGCATGGAAGGATGCTTTGCACGTAGCAAATGGTGTGTATAATGGACACTTAGATGACTTTGTTGAAGGTGCAACACACTACCATGCTTATTATGTTAAGCCTAGTTGGGCAGAGACCAAGACATATATAACTAGAATAGATGACCATATCTTTTACAGATGGGATATAGAAAGGAGAAAGAAATAATGTGGCATAGAATAACAGACTTTTTTAATGTAGACTTTCATAAAAAGTATGGTGAAGGTACAAAGTATGACCTTGACTATGGAAAGTTATTAATAATTGCATTATGCATTTACATAGCACTCAAGGTGTAGTATAATGTGGGGAAATGAAGATATAAAGTATATGATACTTACGTTGTTTGCTTTTGTATTCTTTGTAGGATATGTGAGTTTAGCATGAAAATAAAAAAGATAAATCCCATTGCCAAGATATTACTTCTTTTTAATAAGCAAGTAGTACAAAATAAAAAAGGCAAAGGTTCATACAAAAGAAAGGAACGATATGGAAAACCTAGAACCAAGTAAACCTAACAGGAAAAAGTTTGATATGGACTTGAAGTATGGTAAGGTGAGAGAAAAACTTGTGGCAGATATGTTGCAGGATAAAAAGATTGAAGTCAAATCTGAGAGAGACATATGGCAAAAGACAGGTAACATTGCCATAGAGTATCAGTCATATGGAAAGCCAAGTGGTATCCAAACTACTGAAGCAGATTATTGGTTTCATAATTTATGTATAGGCAAGGAAGTGTTCTGTACTTTAGTCTTTGATATTAATAGTTTACGTAAGATTATTGAGAACTTAGATTATAAAAAGAGTGTGTCAGGTGGTGACCATAATGCAAGTAGAATGTATCTACTAAATTTGCAAAAGTTATTTTCATCTGATGTAATTAAAACATTTAAAGGAGAATAAAATGAGTGAAGAAAAAACTAAATATGTACCTGATAATAGACAGACAATGATAAGTAATTTAAAAACTTATTATGTAGGTATGATGGCAAAGCATAAGGCAAATGTAACTGTGTATCTTAATAATCCTGTAGGTATTGGAGAGCATAATGATATTATAGAATCTATTGATAAAGAGTTAGAGAGTTTAGCAAGTGCATGGGATAAACATGAGATACTAAATAAATTCTTTGATGAGAAAAATAAATCTGTATATCTGTAATTATCTTTACAGAATTAAGGATATATGATATGATTAGAAAAGTTTTAAAGGATAAAAAGTATAGACTACTACGAAAGTGGGAGGTTACAGTAGTAGAAATAAGTAGAAATACTTATGTTGTAAGTGCTAATAATAAATGGGAAGCAATGGACAACATGGAGTCAATGGACAAACCTACCTTTACAGAGAGTTTAGATTCTGTTGTTGAGGTAGTAAAGAAAATTAACTATTCATAGGTGAATTATGGAAGAAAGGTATGATGATTACATGGCTAGAAAATTAAGAGAAGCACAGGCTAATGAACAGTCTGATAATAAAGAAACAAGTTTTATTCAATATGGAAAGGATGAACATGAAGTATATCTTGCACCTCATCTAGTAGATAAATTATCTAAACAAGAGGACATGGTAAACAATCCTATACATTACAACAAGTCAGGCATAGAATGTATTGATGCTATTGGAGCAATGACTGATGAAGGTTTTGAGTTCTATCTTCAAGGAAACATTATGAAATATCTGTGGAGATATAGATATAAAAATGGTGTTGAAGACTTAGAAAAAGCACAATGGTATTTAAATAAATTAATATCTATTAATAAAGATAAGTATAAAGATTAACAGAGAGTGTCATGGCTAATTTATGGGATGATGATAGAAAAAAATTATATAAAGAAATATATGATGAACTAATTCAAGAAGGTTATACACCACAGGAAGCAAGAAAGTATGCTAAACATGAGGTGGCAGACAAAATTGATAGTGACACAGATTTTATAAATGAAATAATAAAACAGGAGTATGGAGATGAGTGAGAAAAAAAATTGGTTTGATGAACATATCATTATTGATTTTGGCAACAGTCAAAAAAATAAAAAAGTAGCAGAAGAGTTTAAAGAAAAACTAAAAGAAAAATTAACAGAGGAGTGTGAAAATGAGTGAACAAAAGAATGAGTTTAGTGGTTTCGTAGATGGTGAACACATTGAATGTGTTATATCTTATGATGACAGTAGAGACTTATATGAATGTGTAGTTGCACATGATGGCAAGATAGATAATAAGTTTTATTCTATAAAGAGAAGTACAATGGAAACTATTGCAAAGGTATTAACAAAATGGAAGGAATGACATGAGTGAATCAAAGGTAATAAAGAAAGGTAGTTGTGACAGGTGTGGTTCATCTGATGCAAATGTATTATATGAAGGTGGAACTAAGTTTTGTTTTTCATGTAGAACTTATTCAAAAGGAGAAGATATGGAACAAGTGCAGAAGCCTATATCTATAAATAGTAATCATCAAAATTTTAGTAGTGGAGTTGTAGATGGTATCCCTGATAGAGCAATCAAGAAAGAGACTGCAAACTTTTTTAATGTCCAAGTATTACACGATAGAGATAACAATGTGGTTAAGCATATATATCCTTATTACGACATTAATAATAGTCACGTAGGAAATAAGATTAGACTTGTATCTAATAAAGGTTTCTCTTCAGAAGGTAACTTACCTAGAGCAACTATGTTTGGACAGAATAAGTTTCCTCAAGGTGGTAAGTATCTTACTATATGTGAAGGTGAGATAGATGCAATGTCTGCCTATGAATTACAAGGTTCAAGATGGGCAACTGTTTCAATCAAGAATGGTTGTCAGTCTGCACTCAAAGATATTAAGGCAAACTATGACTACATAAATAAGTTTGATAAAGTAGTGTTATGTTTTGATAATGATGAGCATGGTAAAAAAGCAGCCATCAAAGTTGCTCAAATATTTGAACCTAACAAATGTCTTATTATGGACATGAGATACAAGGATGCTAATGAGTATCTTGTGCATGGTAAGAAGCAAGAGTTTACTCAAGACTTCTGGAATGCAAAGCCTTATACTCCTGCAGGTATACATAACCTTGCAGATATTTCCTCTAGGATATATGCAGAGGATGATACTGAAACTTGTTTGTATCCTTATGATGGACTGAATGAGAAACTTTATGGTATCAGGACAGGAGAACTTGTTACGTTTACTGCAGGTACAGGTGCAGGTAAGTCATCTATGATGAGAGAATTAATGCATCACTTACTTACTAATACAGAACATAACATAGGTGTATTCTCTCTTGAAGAAAATATTACTAGGACTATGTTACATATCATGTCAGTAGAAGCAAGTGACAGGTTGTATATTAAGGAAGTACAGAAGAACTATACACTAGAGCAGTTACAAGAGTTTGAGAAAAAGACTATAGGTACAAGAAGGTTCTATGGCTTTGACCATTTTGGTAGTATCACTACTGATGAGATACTTAACAGAGTAAGATATATGGTCAAGGCATTAGACTGTAAGTACATTATTATTGACCACCTATCCATACTTGTTTCAGGTATTGAAGGTGAAGATGAGAGAAGAAACATTGACCAACTAATGACCAAGCTACGTTCACTAGTAGAGGAAACAAGATGTGCAATGTTACTTGTGTCTCACTTGAGAAGAGCAAGTGGAGATAAAGGACAGGAGCAAGGTAAGGAAGTATCCTTATCAATGCTTAGAGGTTCACACTCTATTGCTCAAATATCAGATGCAGTTATTGCACTAGAGAGAGACCAACAAGCAGAAGACCCTACACTAGCGAATACAACTACTGTCAGGGTACTAAAGAATAGATATGCAGGTGAGACAGGTGTATCTGCATACCTACTATATGACAAGGACACAGGAAGATTAAAAGAGATTGAGAATCCTCTTGAGTCAGACAACCAATCAGATGTAGAGGACTTTTTATGAGAAAATTTGTAGTAGATATAGAAACTGATGACATAAAAGCAACTGTCATTCATTGTATTGTTGCCAAAGATATAGACAAAGGAGATGTTTTATCTTGGCATGGTGATACTCTGAAAGACTTTGCTAAGTGGAGTGAGTCTGTAGATATATTTATTATGCACAATGGAATATCTTTTGATGCACCTATACTTAATAGGTTGACTGGTAGTAAGATAAAACTATCACAAGTAAGAGATACTCTTATCCTTTCACAACTCTCTGACCCTGTGCTAGAAGGTGGTCATTCACTCAAGGCATGGGGAGAGAGATTGGGATTTGGAAAGCTAGACTATAAAGACTTCTCTCATTTCAATGAAGAGATGTTAGAGTATTGTATCAAAGATGTTGAGTTGACATATAAATTATATAAACACTTACTACCTACACTAAAAAAATATTCAAAGAAGAGTATGCTTCTTGAACACCAAGTAAGAGCAATAGTAAACAAGCAGGAAGAGAATGGTTTTAAATTAGATATAGAACAAGCAGATAAACTATGTGCAAGACTTGAAGAAGAAGCAGACAAGATAGAAAAAGATTTACAAAAAATATTCCCACCTATTACTACTGAAAGATATTCAGAGAAGACAGGTAAGAGACTAAGTGATAGTGTGGAAGAGTTCAATCCTAACTCTAGACAACAAATCTCAAAGAGATTGATAGAGAAAGGTTGGAAACCTGAGAACCTTACACCTACAGGGCATCCTATAGTTGATGAGGGAACATTGAAAAGAATTAAAGATATTCCTGAAGCACTACAGATTGCTCATTATCTTCTATTGCAGAAGAGAGTTTCTCAGATTAAGTCTTGGATAGATGTAGTCCAAGAAGATGGCAAGGTGCATGGTAGAGTTATGACACTAAAAGCAATTAGTGGAAGAATGGCACACAACTCTCCAAACATGGCTCAAGTTCCTGCTTCCTACTCTCCCTATGGTAAGGAATGTAGGTCAGTTTGGATACCTACCAATAGTAATTATGTATTACTAGGTTGTGATGCATCTAGCCTAGAACTTCGTTGCCTTGCTCATTACATGGGCGATTCCAAATTTACAAAGGAAGTAGTTGAAGGTGACATACATACTGCCAATCAGAAGGCTGCAGGTCTGAAGACTAGAGACCAAGCAAAGACTTTTATCTATGCTTTAATATATGGAGCAGGTCCTGATAAGATAGGACAGATAGTTGGTGGTGGTAAGACTGAAGGTAAGAAGATTATTAATAAGTTCATGTCCAATATGCCTTCTCTTAAAACCTTGCGTGATAAGGTTGACAGAGTTGCAAAGAGAGGACAGATAAGAGCTATTGATGGTAGACTACTAAAGGTCAGACAGTTTCATGCTTCAATGAACCTACTCTTACAAGGAGCAGGTGCAATCATTTGTAAGGAATGGTTACGACAAATAACTTTCAAGGTGCAACAGGGATATGATTATAGACTTGTTGCATCTATCCATGACGAATACCAATTTGAAGTTCGCAGAGACCAAGCAGAAAGGTTTGGTGATATGACTCAACAGGCAATGAAACTTGTAGAGAAAGAACTGAGTGTTCAATGTCCTTTGGATAGTGAATATAAAATTGGAAAAAATTGGTATGAAACACATTAAGGTGTTGACATACTAATTATTATATAGTATAATTCGTTATATTTTAATAGCAACTAAGTTTGCACTAACAAAACTAAGGAGAAAAATAATGCCAGTATTAAATGGTAAAGCCTATTGGGCATCAATATCTAATCCAAACACTACATTCGAGCCTGTTTGGAGTATCGACTTAGCTGTTGATTCAGCTAATAAAAAGAAGGCAATCGAGTCAGGTCTTGCAGTTAAGAACAAGGAAGACGAGAGAGGAGACTTCATTACCTTTAAGAGGAAGGTAACTTCCAAGAATGGTAATGCAAATAATCCACCTTCTTTAAAAGACTCTGAAAAGAGAGATATAAAAGGAACATTAGTAGGTAATGGCTCTGATGTTAATGTTCTTTTTAAGACGTATGAGTGGAACTATGCAGGTAAGAATGGCATTGGAGCAGACCTTCAAGCAGTCCAAGTCATTAATCTTGTAGAGTATTCAGAAGGTGAGGACTTTGACGTTATACCTGATGGGTATAAGTCAGGTAATGACCTCGACTCTGATGAGATTCCTTTCTAAATTAAGCTTAATGCTGAAGTGGGTTGTGGTTGGTGGGATTTTTATAAAGGAATGTTATGAGTAAAAAAGTAGACACACTAGTTCAAGATATATATAGAACTATTGATGAAGGTTTGGACAAACGAACAACTGATAAAGAGTTTCTTCATACCTTTGGTAAGAGTGTCATGGAGTCTGTCACTAAGTTTCTATTTGAAAAGAGAGATGATGTAAAGACATTACGACTCTCTCAAATAGGAAGACCTGACAGGCAACTATGGTATGATATTAAATCAGATATAGAACCTAAAAAGATTGACGCAAAAACTAAGATAAAGTTTTTATATGGAGAAATCCTTGAGTCTCTTCTTATTCTTTTGGCAGAAGCTTCAGGACATGAGGTATCTGAAATGCAGAAAATGGAAGAAGTAGATGGAGTCAAAGGTCATAAAGATTGTAGAATAGATGGCACTCTAGTAGATATAAAGAGTGCATCATCTTATAGCTTCAAGAAGTTTAAGGATGGTTCTCTAACTACTAATGACCCTTTTGGTTATATATCACAGATAAGTGCATACGCAGAGAGTGCAGGTGATGACTCTGCAGGTTTTGTTGCAGTAGATAAATCTACAGGAGAACTTGCATATATGCCTGTCGAAAGTATACATATGATAAATGCTTCAGATAGAGTGAAACATTTAAAGAATGTAGTTAAGTCTTCTTCTCCACCACCTAAGTGTTATCCTGATGAACCTGATGGTAAGTCAGGTAATATGAAACTTGCAATAGGTTGTGTGTTCTGTGGATACAAGGAACATTGTTGGTCTGATGCTAATCAAGGCAGAGGACTAAGGAAGTTTAAATATTCCACAGGTATACGTCACCTCACGCAGGTTCATAAAACACCTGATGTAGAAGAAGTTACAAATGCCTTCGCATAAATTTCGTTCCAATTCAGAGTATAATACTTATTGTTTTCTGAAGGAAAATAAGGTATCATTCAAATATGAAAAGCTAACTATAAAGTATGAGTGGTTAGAGTCCAAAAAGTATATACCTGATTTTGTTTTAGACAATGGGATTATCCTAGAAGTAAAAGGAAGATTCGTATTAGAGGACAGAAAGAAACATCTGTTTGTAAGAAAGCAGTGTCCTCATTACGACATTCGTTTTGTATTTGATAATCCTAACAGGAAGCTATACAAAAATGGAAGGATGACTTATGCAACATGGTGTGAGAAACATGGGTTTAAATATTGTAAAGCTAGTAGTGGGATACCTAAAAGTTGGATAACAAAATAAAAACAAATGTAAATTTTGTTGTTGAGGAAGAAGTCTTTAAAGAAAGAAGTACTCCTGAACAGACAATGTATATGTGTGTAATACTACAGGCTTTACTAGACGCAACTAAACCTACATATAAAGATGAACCTGAAACATCTGTACTTGAAAGAGACAGGGCAAAGGCTTGGTTCTTTGCTTCTGTAGGTGTTACATCAGAAGACTTTAAGATGGTGTGTGACTATGCTAATATAGATTATAATTATATGAGAGAGTTCGCATTTAAAGTTTTAAAATCAGGAGAGATACAATATACAAGAAAACGAATCAACGCAGTGTTAGGACATTAAAATGAAAAGCAACTTATTACCAACAGACTACCAAAACTTTATTGCCATCTCTAGATATGCAAGATGGATTGATGAAGAAGAAAGAAGAGAGACTTGGACAGAAACTGTATCAAGATACTTTGACTATATGCAGAACCTTCATGGAAGCATACTAACTAAATCTCTAAGGAATAAATTAGAAGATAAAGTGTTAGGACTAGGTGTTATGCCTAGCATGAGAGCATTGATGACTGCAGGTCCTGCTCTTAAAACCTGTAATGTTACAAGCTATAACTGTAGTTACATTCCTGTAGATTCTGTCAGAGCATTTGATGAGTGTATGTATATACTTATGTGTGGCACAGGTGTAGGATTCTCAGTTGAAAGAAGTAATGTAGATAAACTT
>Ga0098038_1000730_pt1 | contig 14310 bp, 20 predicted proteins | sample 5B_taG_FD_75051 | JGI IMG/M metagenome (GOLD analysis project Ga0098038, IMG submission 75051) | Marine viral communities from the Subarctic Pacific Ocean - 5B_ETSP_OMZ_AT15132_CsCl metaG | ecosystem: Environmental > Aquatic > Marine > Oceanic | place: Pacific Ocean | collected 2015-01-08 | reverse complement strand
TGTGAGATTTGTCACACCAGAGCATACCACAGTGTTAGGTGCGCTTAACATTCTATGTTAGGTTAGGCTTTTGAAAGTGTTAGGTCAGCTTAACACGAACGTATGTTCGCTTTAGCCCCGCATACGGCTAGCAACCCACTCGGGGCTCTGGGCGCACAACTTGACAACGCCGAAAATGTGTGTTATACTGGAGTATGAATATTTTTGTAGTAGAGAAAGACCCATACGAAGCATCACGGTCACTATGCGATAAGCACGTTCCGAAGATGATCGTGGAATCCACGCAAATGTTAGTTAGCGCTTTACGCCGTCACGGAGCAGGTGACGATGATGTCCCACTCACTAAAAGCGGAACTCCCCACAAGGGTGGTTACCGGAATCACCCAGCTACAGTTTGGGTTGGGGATAGTAGGGCGAATGCCGAATGGTTGTTGGAACACGGAATCGGATTATGCACTGAGTTTGAGTTACGATTCAACAAAAACCATGCTTGTTTTGAGCAATTACTTGTCGTTGAGCAAGAGTTGGACCGGATACCAGAGGGTGACCTGACCGAAGTTGCGCTTTGTGTCGGAGAAAACTTACAAAACGGTAAAACTCACGCACCCATAGATGATGCCATAGATGTTTACCGAAAGTTCTATCGTGTGGACAAAGCAGAGTTCGCTAAGTGGGAGAAAGGTACTCCTGCTCCTGACTGGTGGTAGGCTGACCTAACATCACCTGTGGATAACCTGTGGATAAGCCCCGTACTCGCCCACCTTGCGGGCTCGGGGCTCCGAACATGGGCAAAAGAAAACCCCCACCGAAGTGGGGGACTTTCCGTTAATAATGATCTGGACCCATACAAAGATGAGCGGACAAACCGTGTTCACATTCGCCCTCATCAGCCATTGCTTGAAAGACTGCGTCATCTTGTTCTCTGGTCCAATTAGCCATTTTACGAGCTTCGTCTACGGCTACACCGCTTGCGACTAACCCATGTATCGCTTCATTGGAAGATATATCCATTGAACCTCCTATTAAGTTCTATTTAGTTGTTAGCACCCAGTATAGCACACCCATAGGACATTGTCAAGTTTTACCTGAGATTTCTTTGAGGGTGTGGATAACCTGTGGATAAGTCCCGTGCTGTGCACGTTTGCGCCTCGGGGCTCCGAGTGCGGACAGCAAAAAGCGCCCCCATCCGAGTGAAGGGCTTTCTTTCAGCTACGCTTTTCGCACTTGTGCGTCAGTGTAACCTGCGGACTCATACGCTTTGGCTAAACGAGTCGCACCGTTCTTTGGAACCCACGATGGGAGTTTCATTGATTTGTGCTTACCTTTAACATCTTTATACACAATCTTATAGGAAGGTTTGTGTTTTTCCAACGCTTCAGCTAACTTTTTTAGCCCAGCTTCGGTGTTTGGTTTAACTATTGTCATTATTGCTCCATTGTCTCTCCTCTTAGTGTTACTACCAGTATATCACATACCAGAGCCCTTGTCAAGTCTGTGGATAAGCTGTGGATAACTATCGGGACGGTACTACCCGTCGCTGACAGCTTTCGGGGCTCCACTACCTGTAGCATCTCGGAAAAATCGCCCATTTGCGGAGTCCCGCCGAAAAAAACCCGATACTGGTCGGAGTCCCGCTGAAAAAAACCCGATACTGGTCGGAGTCCCGCTGAAAAATGAGTTTTGTAGGTCGGAAATTTTTTTTACAGAGCGTTTTGTAGGTCGGAAAATTTTTTTACGGGAAAAATGATGATCAACTTTTTTTCAATCTCTTAAAAAATTTTTTTTCTGGAGCCATCACGGTTAAAGAAATTTTTTTTACAGACCGGAACGGTTAGCAAGCCCCGAGTTACACACCGCAACGGGTAACGGAGCCCCGATGCAAAAGAGCTGTGAAGACCTCAAGCAGGGTACGAATTTACTTTTAGAGAGCAAAACTTTTCAAAAGTGCCTATCTTTTGTTCACCCTTCCAGGCACCAGGCGGAGTTTACGGGTGCGTTTGGGGCAAAGGTGGCTAGTTTCGCTAAAACTTTCCTCACAATGACTTGACAAATCTTATCTGATGTGTTATACTTATAGTAACGTCAGGTGATAGGCGTTGTAAAAGTTTCAATGTACCTAGAAGTTATCACCACCAAAGAACGAATAGGATTCGGAGGCAGTAGCTACGGTGGGGGTCTCGGCAACAGAACAGTCCCCACCAAAGATATAGCCCTTGCCATAGGTAGGGGTTATTTTTTTGTGCCGGTACGGGAGCCCCGTGATCGCCCGTCTGATGCACTCGGGGCTCTGAGAGTGGGCATAAAGAAACCCACCCCTTGCGGAGTGGGCTTCCTTTGCGTCTTTGGGGGAGAGCCACGTTACCACACTACTGGTCGTGATCTGGTGACAGCGACCATGCTGTCATGGACTCGCATCGGGCGCTACCCATGCTATGTCCCCCGCCGTTATGTTCCCCTATTGGGGAAGCGTTCTACGAACAGTATAGCACACAAAAAAGAGCTTGTCAAGTCTTAGATAAACTTTTTGTTTGACTTGACAACGGTCAGAAAGTGTGTTACACTGGAAGTAACAATTAAATAGAAAGAGGTAGTATGTCTTTTGGATATGGAACCAAAGAGCAACTAGATCAACAATGGAAAGATTTAGAAGCTGACAAACAGGAAGCGTTAGCAAGAATCCGTGCCAAGAAAGCAGAAAAGCTAGAACGGCAAAAGGAACTAGCTAAAGATTTAGCCCACTTGTCATAACAGAGAAGTCCTCACCCTACGGGGTGGGGATTTTTTTGTGCCTGCTCACGAGCCCCGTATCGGCGAGCGTTGGCGACTCGGGGCTCATGCACGGGGTCAACAAAAGTTGCGGAATGACTTGACAAAGCTTCCACAATGTGTTACTATAGTAATTACCCCCAGTAAGACGGAAAGAATTGTACTGGAAAGAGCGGTAATAGCCGTCATAGCGTTGTAAAGCGTGTAAGTTAGGCGACTTGCTTACACCGTCAATTCCCTTGACACGGCAAAGCGCATAAAAGTAGCCCTTGCCTCGGCAGGGGTTATTTTTTTGCCCTCAGAGCCCCGGACCCGCATGCAAATCGCACTCGGGGCTGATAGAATATCAGTATGTACGCTGATGAACGTAAAGAGCAAGCGGTTTTACAAAGACTTAAGGAATACTACGGAAATGGCTACATTCCACATCAAACATGGGAATACAAGAAGAATGAAGACGAAAGACCCAGAGCAACCAGTGCTGTTCGGCACAAAAAAGATGATAAAGGACTTCATTAGCGAAGTCTTTGAAGATTGGGGCGAAGGATTGACTTGGTACAGTAGTATCTATTGGGGTTATTCGCACAAGTCATGGGACGAGCTGTGGAGCCCCGATATCGCAAGTGAAAGCGAAGAAAAAGGCGAGGTTTACCTATGATCACCCTATCAGACACCGCAATCGCAAAAGTGGGCGAGCTTTTGACAGAGGAAGACGAAGATGGACTCGCCTTACGGGTCGCCGTGCGTTCGGGCGGATGTGCGGGGCTCAACTACGAGATGTACTTTGACACGGAAAAGACCGACGATGACGTATCACAGACGTTCGGTGAGTTCACCGTTGTCGTTGATGCCGTCAGCGCCGGACTGCTCACTGATGCTAAGTTGGACTACCTAGACGGGCTAGGGCAGTCGGGGTTCAAGATTGAGAACAAAACCGCACAGAAGACCTGCGGTTGCGGACAGAGTTTCTGCTAAAACCCTACCACTTTCTCCAACTCTTGCCCCATCGGGGACTTGTTGTTCTGAGGTAAGTACCTAGTTCGGGGAACTTCTCATCTATCATGTTCGGTAAGTAAACGTGAACTAATAGATCTATACCACGAACGAATCGGCACGGTGACCCGAACCAAAACCTACTGCTAGGTTCCGTTTCGTTACGAATGTACTCACGCACACGCTTACGGTCAATGTCCCAATAGTCAATGCCTACCTTGTCGGACACTATTCGTAGCCCGATGTAGTATGGGTGTAATAATTCTTTCATGCCTCCAGCATAGCATACTTTAGGTGAGTTGTCAAGTCATAGTTACCCACAGGGTGTGGATAAGTTGTGGATAAGTACTCGCCTATGCGGGGGCGCACCCAGAGCCCCGTGTTGGGGCGCACGGGCGTTACGGGCGGTTACGGGGCTGATGCAGGGTGACGGGCGTTGGAAGCGAACTCTACAGATCGTTGTCGGAGAGGGAGACCCAGTGCATTTCCCAAAAGTCTACGAACTTTTCACTGTTTTCGTCAAGTTTATCAACATCAATGTCAATGGTCAAGTCGGTCTTTTCCGTCAGCAAGTCCCGAACATCGCTCCAAACTGAGGAGGAATCGCAAAACTTAGATAAGAACGTAGCGCATTGCAAACGGTCAATGATGCTCATACTTTTTACGTTACTGAAGGTATTTACACTGGTTACGCACTATTTTTGGTATAAGCGGGGCTCCGCTTGACAAACGGTATGGACTGTGCTATACTTGGGGTATGATTATAACAGACAGCAACACATACAAGTCAGACTTGCAACCGAATGAGCATGTCGGTTACAAGTGTCCTAGATGCGGAGACATCGGGCGCAAGGTCTACAGTGAGTTCACACAAGACTTTGATGAACACGGAGTATTCGGATATCGTACAGTAACATGTATTGAATGCGATACTGATTGGCAAGAACACTACGATATGAGGGAGATTATACTGCTATGACACTAGGGCGTGCAGATGCACTCGCCATGTGGGTGGCGATGAGTGAGAAGGAACAGCTAGGAGTATGGGAACGTGCGCTGGAAAGAGCTATCGCACAGGGTCAGAGCCCCGTTGATTGGGCGTTCACGATGTTCTCTACGTCGTCGGACATGATTGAGTGTGCGATCAAACATGAGTGGGAAACACTTGACAAGTCCTGACGGGTGTGCTATACTGTAAGTGCTTGGGAAGCTGAAGAACTACACTGAAACCCCTACCTTTACGGGTGGGGGTTTTCGTATGCACGGTGTCAGAGCCCCGATATTGGGAGGGGTAGGGCAGGTGGGGTTGACACACAGTGGGAGTCATGCTATAGTGGTACGCATTTTTGCATCGTACCTGTGTATAACCCTGTGGATAACCTGTGGATAACTATGCGGGGCTGATGCAACAGGGAAGGTAATCGCAAAAAGTTACACAGTTTTGTTGACAAACGGTACGGTTCGTGCTATAGTGGGGGTCACAAACACAACGGGGCTCTAGTGCTGAGAGCGTGCAAAAGTCAGGGCAGGCAAGGGTGAAGTCAAGTGAAGTAGGGCGGGTAGACTCGCCGTGTACTCGCCATGCGACGGGCGAACGAACGTGCGGTGACCTCTATCTATTCCACGTTAAGTATAACACACAACGTATCAGATGTCAAGTATACCGTACAGTATAGCACAAAAGCCCCGATAGTGCAAGTCACATGCGTGTAATTCACATCGTGATGGCATGGTGACAGGAGGGTTGCAAGAGGATACGAGGTGTGGTATGATGGCGGTGTGCGGAGGGGGCATGCGGGAAGCATCGGGGCTTGACAAGGTCAGCGACTTGTGGTACGGTGGAGACCCTGTGGATAACTTGTGGATAAGTCATGAAGTCTGTGGATAACTAAGGGCGAGTAGATGCGTGCTGTGAAGGGGTCAGAGCCCCGTTGCATCAGGGGCAAGCGAACGTTGAGTATCCAATGGTCGTCGGGCACTCGCCGTGCACTCGCCATAAGGCGGGCGAACACTCGTTCGTAACGGAAAACATAGCGGGGCTATTTAATGGATGTCATTAATACAAAATTTTATTTAATGTGTGCCATTAATTCAAATTTTTTATCGGGACCTCTCAAACGAAACGTCCGCTACAGGGCGAACATACGTTCGGTTGCGACTTTCTCGCTCAAAAGCCCCGAGCCTACCAGCCGAGCAAACTTCCGCCACCTTTTAGCCTAAAATAGCCCCGTTCCTGCAAAGCGAACATATGTTCGGTTGTGGATAACCTGTGGATAACTCTAAAAGAGCCCCGATGAGTTAATGACACACATTAATCATGTTAAGCTGACCTAACATCATATGTTATTACGACCTAATAACAAAAAGTGTTAAGCTGACCTAACATCTCGGAAAGGACGAACATACGTTCGGGACTTTTTAGCTCATACGTCCCCCCTTGGCCGCTTATGCACTATATTTTTGGGTTGTGGTGTGTGGATTGTATTATGTGGGGGTTTTGGGTTTGTGTTATGTGAGGGGTGTGAGGGCGTTGATGAGTTTTGTGGGGTCGGGTTTGTCTGTGATTGCTTTGTGGGTGTTGTGTATTTTTGTTTGTATTGTGTTGTGTACGTGGGTGTCTATGGTGTTGGGGATGATGAGGTTGTGGATTGTGACGGGTTGGGTTTGTCCGATTCTGTGTATTCTGGCTGTGGTTTGTTGGTATTGGGCTGGTGTCCAGGGTGGTTCTATGATGAGCATGTTGTGTGCGGCGTTGAGTGTGTGTCCGTGTGAGGCTGCTGTTATGCTGATGGTGATGTTCATTGAGTTTGTGTTATGTGTGAATTCGTGTTTTGCGGTTTCGGTGTCTTGGGGTTTTTGGCCGCCTATTATTTTGAGTCCTCCGGTTTCGTTTGCTATGGTTTGTACTATGTCTCGGTGGTGGGCGGCGATGACGATTTTTAGGCCTTGGTCGTTGGCGTTTTGTATCCATTCTAGTGCTTGTTGTATTTTTGCTTGTGCTGTGATTTTTCTGAGGGCTGTGAGTTGGATGAGGGTTTCGTTGTTTTGTGCGGCGAAGTGTGCTCGTATTCTGGCGGCGTTGGGGTTGCGTCCTTCTTTGATGGCGAGTTGTTCGCATTGTGCTTTGTACCATTCTTGGAGGTCGTGTAGGGCTTGGTTGTATTGTTTTTTGTGTTTGTTGTCTAGGGTTGCGTGTATGGTGTTGTATGTGATTGGTGGTAGGTCTGGTAGTACGTCTTCTTTTTCTCTTCGTATGTAGCAGTTTTTGCGTAGGTTGTTGTGGAGTTCTGGTAGGTTGCTGGCTCCGTGTGTTTGCCAGTGTCCCCATTGGTCTTTGTATGCTCCGCAGTAGCGTTTGTAGAAGTTCCAGAGTCCGCCTAGTTTGTCTAGTTGTCCGATGATTTCTAGTTGGGGTGCGTATTCTGCTGGTCGGTTTGTGATTGGGGTTCCTGTGAGTAGGAGGATGTTTCCGGTTTTGGGTATGTTTTTGGCGATGTGTTTTGCTGCTTTTGTGCGTTGTGCGGTTCGGTTTTTGCAGTAGTGTGATTCGTCTAGGATTAGGGTTTTGTAGTTGTGGTTTTTGAGTTCTGTTTTGTGGTGGTTTATGTTGCTGTATCCGATTATGGTGTAGTCGGTTTCGTTTGGTGGGGTTTCTTTTCTGCCTTGTATTGTGTTGGTGGTTCGTTTGGGTAGTGCTTCGTTGATTTTGTTTGCCCAGTCTTGTATGAGGCTTGGTGGGCATATGATGAGTGCTGGGTATTGGTTGGTGTGTTCTGTGACGGCTAGGGCTTGTAGTGATTTTCCTAGGCCCATTTCGTCGGCGATGAAGCATCGTTGTTTGTCGGCGGCGTATGCTACTCCTGCTCGTTGGTATGGGTATAGGTTGAGTTGTAGTTCGGGTATTGTTATTTGTGCGTCTGTGGCTTTGCTTAGGTTGATGGCGTGTTGTTCGTGTTGTTTTTCTATGTCGGCGTGTTCTTGTATGTGTTCTGGTATTGGTATTTCAAATTTGTTTGCCCAGTCTATGATGTCGTGTACGCTGGTTATTGGTGCTACCCATTTGTTTGTGTTTGGGTTCCATTTGACTCCGGCGATGTTTTTTAGGTGTTCTACTTTGAGTGTGTCAAAGGGGAGTGTGATTATGAGATTGTCGGTTTTGCGTTTTATGGAGGCTCTGCCGATTGGGTGTTGTGGTACGTTGAGGCGTATGAGTTCGTTGTCTATTTGTATTCCCCACGCTTGGCAGAATTCTATTAGGCTTGTTTTTTCGCTTATTGGTATTCGCCAGACTTTGTTTATTTTGTCCCATCGTGCTGTGGGGAAGCTGTCTTTGAGTGCTTGTATTTCGTCTGGGTTGTATGGTGTGTCTAGTATTATGTGGGTGTTTTCTAAGTATATTTGTTTCATTTTAGTCTTTGCAGGCTTCTATTGCTGCGTGTATTGTGTTTATGTGTGTTTGTACTAGTTCTTGTTCTGTTTGTACGGTTGTGTATCCTCCTGCTAGTACGAAGGCGCATGGTGTGCTTTCTGTTACGCATTTGTTGAATACTGCTTTGTCTCTTTCTTGTAGTGCTTGTGTGGATATTTCTGGGTAGGGGTCTACTCCTGCATTGTACAATATGAGGTCGGTCCATTCCCAGTCTACCATGTAGTCTAGTGTTGTTTGTACGTCTGTTTGGTATTCTTCGTCTGTTGTTGATATTGTTATGTTGTGTGTGTCATCTATTTCGTAGCTGTCAAACATGTTTGTTGATATGTCGTATTGGTGTACTCTGTGATCTATGTTTAGGTCTCTAAGCATCTTTACGGTTCCTCCTCCGCAGTGTGCGTCAAAGTCTAGTATTGTTATGTTTGTGTCTTCTAGTAGGAATGATGTTATTGCTAGTCCGTTTACCGTGCAGTAGCCGTCTCCTTTTGCTGTTGATGCGTGATGCAGTCCTGATGATAGGCTTCCTGATATTAGGTGAGGTTTCCAGTTTTCTCTTGGTAGTTTGCGTATGGCTACTAGTGCGCTGGAGCATGCGCTGATTAGTCCTGCTGTTGAGCTTACTGCCATGTCCCATATTTTTGGGTCCCACTTGAAGTGGTTGGATTCCGCTAGCCATTCTGGTTGCCCTGTTATGAGGCTTTCTACGTATTCTGGTGAGTGGCATTGGTGTATGCCGTGTGCAGCTAGTGTTTCTGAGAACTCTGGATCTTTTATTTCTATGTTTTGGTTTTGCAGTTCGTTGGCTATTTGCAGACTTTTCCGTGTGGTGTCTGCGTCTTCTTCTGCTATGACGTAGTTGTCATTATAGTATATGTCTATCAATTTTGCTCCTTATATAAGCTAACCCCCAAACTAAGAGTTTAGTTGGGGGCCAGCGGATCGCACATACTCAAATATGTGGTGCTATTTGTGTATTGGGGCGATACTATTAGCCTACCAAATTATTGACTATTTGTCAAGCCCAGCCGTCATCTTCTTCAAATTCTAAATTTTCATCTGAAGTTTGCGGCTCATTTTGTGTAGGTTGGTAGCTTTGATATTGTGCAAACTCAACCACTTCAAATGGCCATGTGTCGCCTCTCTTGCATAGCTCTGGCCATTCTCTTGCTTCTCGTTGACCTCTGTAGTGTTTGAATTGGATTAGCTCTGGATCTGTTGGGTCTGGAGCTAGTGCAATACCAAACTCTGACCATCTTGACCAGACCGCTGAACCGAATGGTCTTAGGTCTCTTTGCCCGCCTGACCCTAGAGGTGCGTGGTGCTCTATCCATAGTGCGCAGTCATATGTGACTCGTAAGTAGTCTAAGAATCTAGCTATCTCTATGGATACCGATTCTGCTGTTCTACCGCCTGGGTCTATGAACGCTTTGTACAGCGGTCCGAAGAATAGAATGTCTGGTTTTATGGCTGCGACCTGTTCTTCTATTACTGCTCTGTCTTCTGGCTTTAGAAGGTTCACTCCGTCTGGCTTCATCCATAGGTGTGCATCCATGTCATGATGCTTGTCATGCCATTTTATCTTTTCATATATTCTTCTTGCTGTTCTTTGTATGATACGTTCTGGATTTTCTAAGTCAATCATTAACGTTCGTACTGGTTCCATCTTTGATCTTTTGAATGGGTGTATGCCCGCTGATGATAGTAATGCAACTTGTCTTGCTAGTGTTGTTTTACCTGCACCTTCTGCGGCTACGACGATAACTCTTTCTTGTCTTTCTAACAAGTCTGGTATGACCCAATCATATGATAGGTCTATGTCTTTCTCTAGGAATGGGCTCCACTCTACAAGCGTTCCTGCCTCCTTGTATTCATGTTTGACGCTTCCTGTAAACGCATCCATCTTGGAATTTATTTGCGCTAGTAGTAGTTCGTCTGATAAGTCTTCTTCGTTTCCTATTTCGTAAAGATCCTTAATAAGGTCAGCTACTTCTTTTCGTTTGGTGGGATTAACTGTGACTTCTTCTGGTGCTTCTGCATCAAAGGGCACTAGTGACGCAGGTATTTCTCCGCCATCTTCTAAAAGATCGCTAATGTCGTTATGCTCACCTGGCTTGTACACTCTTACTGTGCATCCCGCTTTGGTTAGATCATTGTATACAGCCCTTGCGTGCAGGAAACCTGCTTCGTCGTTGTCACATATGACAATTACGTTTGCACCCGCAAGCGCTTCTGTGTGATGATCCATCCACTTGTTTTGACCTTCTCCTCCGGCACCACCTGGATTTGTAGTAGCCACTTTACCTACTGCTTCTAGGGAGTGTACATCTTTTTCTCCCTCTACAACGTAGATTGGCTTACCTTCTTCTTTTGCGGCTAGTACTTGTGGTAATCTGTATAATGGTTTTTCTATGCCTGATGTTGACCAATCCCAACCACCGTTTTCAGATGGTTTACGCTGACGAAACGTTTTCTTTCCTTTGTCGTCTATAAAGCGTAATACTTCCATGACTTTGTTTCCGTCTTTGTCAAAGTATTTGTATGTGTCTTGTAGTGTTAGTTCTGGTTTTTTGCTTGGCATTCTTTTTGATTCTTTTGGAAATAAGTCTGATAGTGATAGCCCTATTGATTCGCATACTTCTTCTGCACTACATCCACCACCTCTTTGACAGTGTAGTAGTACTTGTTCTTGTTTTCCTACAGCTATACGAAGTGATGGGTTTTCGTCATCGTTTCTACATGGGCATCTTGCATCCCACTGGTTCTTACCTGACTCTTTGTGATCTAGTCTAGATAGTACATTCTCAATCGGCTTCATTTAGTGTACCTCCATAATTTTTGAGCATGTACTCTTCTTTTACTTTTTCGTACAAAGATGTGAACATTGCACGATCTGAGTTTGTTGTCAGGCTTGTTGCGCTTGAGCCTAATCGTTTCATTGTCTTTGCTAGAACTGGATGTGGTTTGTCATAATCGTATGTTCCACTGTATATTTTTTGCCCAATTGCTTGTAGCACTGTCCATGCTTCTTCTGCTTCTGGGGGCAAGGTTTGATCTTTTATTCTAGCTACCGTGTTTATTCTTAGCTCAGCAGGTCTTGGCGCCCACTTCTTTCCAGACATAGCTAAGTCTTTTATTGTCTTCTTAACTTCAGCATAGGGAAGGTCTTGTATGTATTCCCAGTAGCCTGCGTATCGTAAATTTAGTGAGGACTGGTCTAGTGACATGTTCCAGCTTACACTAAGAAACTTTATAGCGTTTTCCGCTTCATCTTTATTCATATAGTAATGATACTCCTTTTGTATCTAAAAGTCAAGTTTTGGATTTAGGTTAGCCCCCCTTTCGGGGGGCCTTCCTTGTATCCTTTCACCTAGTGACGATTAGAAATCTTCAAAAGGGTCAGAGCTAGGGGCTTTAGAAGTGGCTGCTGCCTTAGGAGCGTATGAACCGTCTCCTGATTTTTGTCTTCTAGTGATCCCTTCTAGACCATATACATTTACAGCGACTGAGTCTGCAACGACTTCAACCGTTGAACGTTTTGCACCGGATTCTTTGTCTTCCCATGATCGTTGCTCAAGACGACCTTTGACGATAACTGGCAGTCCTTTTTCAAGAATTGCTGCTGCATCTTCTGCGGTCTTTCTCCAAGCTACGACATTGAAAAATGACGTGTCTCCTGTCCATTCACCGTTGACTTGATAACGTCGCTCTGATGCCACTGAAAATGACAATCTTGCGTTTCCGTTAGCTGAGTATTTTAACTCTGGATCAGCGGTGATATTACCTGTAATTGCTGTGTCTGCGTTTCCCATCTTAATCTCCTGTCCGTTAATTTATCTTTGCAGATATTTATACCTTAGCATATGAAAACAATCTTGTCAAGGATTTGGGCTTGATTTTTTTCTGAGTCTGTTGTAGAATAAACTTATGAGTAAAGATTAAGCAGTAGAACAAATGACATTTTATGACCGCATGGTTGATACGCTTGTAGATTTTATGGGCGGCGAAGAAGAAGATTCTGAAGTATTTGATGATGCACACGCAATAGCTACAGGACTTTTTCAAGAGCTTGATATCAAAGCCGTTGAAGAGAAACAAAGTAAGATTACAGGTAAGAAAAAAATTCTATTTACTATTACCATTTGATGTCATGAAGTGCTTTCGGCACACGACTTGATAATCTACAACAGAGTCATTGTCAACGACAGTGTCTTGGCCTTCATAGGATCTTTTACCACCAACGAATAAAGCATTGTGTGTTGCGGGTAATCCACACCAGCATCGTTTGCCATTTTTTATTTGCTTTATTTCATCAGCGAGTTCTAACACCCTTCTTGATGAAGGAAACAACTGACCTTTGTAAGAGGTTAATAATCCGAATATATGTATGTTTATATTTCGCATGTCTGCTAGCCAAGCTAATGAGTCAACTTGGTCTTCGGAGAAAAACTGTATTTCGTCTACAAGGATTGAGTTTACTGTTACTTGTTTTTCTTCTTCGTAAGCATCCACAAGATCGCAAATGACATCACCGTTTTCTACGGTTGTAGCTATTTGACTTGCTCCTGTTCTTGAGCTGCATATATTGTCTCCACAACGATCATTTTTATTTAGTAACATTACTTGGCCTGGAAATGCTTCATTCAGATTGAAGTGTGTCTGCAATAGCAGAGTAGTTTTCCCAGACGACATTGTACCATGTCTAAATATAATCTTGCCCATGAAAATATATTACTCGTATTGAGCGGAGTTCCAGAGAGATGACCTATCAGATCTGTGCGTTGGGGCTACGGTATCTGGCACTGGAGTGAATCCCCCTACTGCAGGTGCCGAGAATATTTTCTTAACTGCCATCACTTTATCGGTGTCTGGATGGGCTAGTTCTGTAAGTGTATCTTCAGACATAGACTGATACACTTCAACAGTTTCTTCTGTATCAACAAATTGGTATGTGTAACGTGGCATGTTACTCTGCTGATTCGTCTGTATCTTCTTTTTTGCTTTCAACCATTTCAGCTAAAGAATCTTCAACGCTTTTTTCTGGTTTTGGTTTAGCTTTTGGTTTAGCTTTTGGTTTTGGTTTTGGTTTTGGTTCAGCTTTTGGTTTTGGCTTAACAATCTCAATTTCATCTGGAGTAGGAACTACAGTCTTTTTCTTTAGCTTTAGAAGTGCTTCTATTTCAAAAGCTTCTTCAGGCCCAAGAGAGGCAAACTGGCAATCAGGTGTAGCTGTTATTGAAACTATACCTGAAGTTTTATGCTACTCTGAATATCGTATAACCCTGTTGTGAATTGCTACACCTTGTGATGGAAACTCGCCAAATTGTAGATCAACTTCTAATTCTTTAGATAAAGTCTTAAGCATTTTAGCAGTAGCTTTTAACTTCTCTTCCCCTAATGGGTGAGCTTCTAGGCCCACTACCAAAATCCAATAAGATGTGCTAATTGAAGCTGGTGATTTTGGAAGATGATCTGCTACTATTAGAGCTCTTTTATCAAGAGGTATGTGCTGATACATTGTGTCTGTTTCTGCATCATACGTTGCATGTGGGCATAAGCGCCTATCTTCGTAATCTTTAAAAGTTCCAGCGACTGTTTTCGCTCCTGTAACGCCTATAACTATTTTTGCGCTTCCTTCAGATTGTCTGTCAACAATGTGTGAATCAGTTATCCAAGTAGGCCGAACCTCTACAGTTCCCTTATATTCAAGTAAATTTCCCATGATGTTATTCTACCTTACTTTGCAAGACAATGCCAGTAGGTACAATAATGTTAGGTGCTATTTGTATATTGGGGTTAAATTGTCTAAATTTTTCAAGCGAGCAGCAAAAGGCTGTATAGTTTGGGTATTTCTTATTGCCCTACTAGCGCCTGCTACTGCATACGCAGATACGTATCAAGTCAATGATCTTTCAGACTGGTACTTTTATTTGGACTCAAATCAAGAAGTAACAATATACGGTAACTCCGATCAAGCCTGTAGCTCAATTGACTGGGACACGACTGGTACTGACCCATACTTATTTCTGTACGAATATAACAACAATGGGCAAGATACATATGTAACTGAAGATGATGATGCAGGACACGATGACGACACACAATGCGTAAGTGCGAAAATCACT
>Ga0098038_1000729_pt1 | contig 14312 bp, 25 predicted proteins | sample 5B_taG_FD_75051 | JGI IMG/M metagenome (GOLD analysis project Ga0098038, IMG submission 75051) | Marine viral communities from the Subarctic Pacific Ocean - 5B_ETSP_OMZ_AT15132_CsCl metaG | ecosystem: Environmental > Aquatic > Marine > Oceanic | place: Pacific Ocean | collected 2015-01-08 | reverse complement strand
TTGGTAAAACAGCAATACTTGGACTGGGCTATGGTATGGGTGCTAACAAATATCAAGCAATACTTGCACAAGGTTCACCAGCTGTTGATGTTACACAACAAACGGCCTTAGGAATTGTATCCCAGTACCGAGCAATGTATCCAAACATTCCCCAGCTATGGAGTATAGGTAAACAATTAATGTTCTACATGTTAGACAGGACTGACTCAAATTACTCCTATGGACCGTTGTCCGTAGCTAGTAATGCATTAAAATTACCCAATGGTATGTATTTACAATACCCACACCTGCGATATAACAACGGTGAGTTTTTATATGACTCAGGACGTAATGGTATTACACGCACGCATGGCCCGCGACTTGTAGAGAATATCGTACAAGCCCTAGCTCGTATAGTTATTACTGACCAAATGCTTGCTATACAAAACCTTCCTGGGATCTCAGTTGTACTAACCGTACATGACGAAATCATTGCTCTTGGCTCAGATGAACATGCTGATGAGACATTAGCAACAATAATGGCTATAATGAAACAACCACCAGATTGGTGTACAGAACTTCCTCTAGATGCAGAAGGAGCGTACAGCAAGATATATAACAAGTGAGGTCATTATGGAAACATTATTCTGGATAATAGTTGCAATAGTTATTAGTAAAGTATTACTAAAAGCTATACGCCCCGACATAAATAGAGCTTTAAATAATAAAGTAAAAGAGTATTGGAAGAAAATTTCAAAAATAAATTTATAAAATGAGTAATCTAGTCCTTAGTCGGCGTAAAAAAGAAAGTATTGTTATACATATCCCGGAGCTGGGAGAAGTTATCTGTACGTTTACAATTACAAACTTAGGACCTAAACAAGTAAAGCTTGCATTCGATGCAGAACCATATGTTAAGATAGATAGAAAAGAAATTTTTGATACACAGGAGTAAAAATCATGGAGATAATCTTTCTCAAAGCTAAACAAAAGCTTGTCAAAGAAATAACAACTGACGAAACAAAACCCTACCCATTGGTAAAAAACTTTACCTCTGAGCATTACAACATAGAACCCAACCAAGAAGGCTTTGATAAGTTTTATGAGTTATTACAAACCCACGCAGCTGCAGGTCATGCGTTACACAAAGGTGATCTAAAGAAAAAGTTAAAGAATGAATCGCGTGCACTGATGACGGATCGTGCTGCAAGTACACAGTTATTAGTGTTAGATTTAGACGGTATTACATTCCCTGGTGCTAAGAGTAAGTACAATACCTACGATATACAGAATCTTGCTGAAGCTTTTGTGCAATATTTACCATCAGAGTTTAGTAATGTAAGTTATATTGCACAAGCATCTGCGTCCCTGGGAATAAAAAGTAACAAAATCTCAATGCATTTGTTCTTTTTACTTAACCACACCGTACAACCTAGGGCCTTAAAAGAATGGTTTCGTACACTTAATTATGAAATAGATATACTCGCTGACCAGCTTGTATTGTCTGCTAACGGACAGAGTATATCTTATCCGTTAGACGTAAGCTTAGCTGATAACTCTAAACTTATTTATATAGGTACACCTAAATTTACAGGTATACAAGATCCAGTTACTGGAGACAGGTTTGTAAAAATAGACCGTGGTTCACCAACCTTAGACATAAGTAATTTAATACGAGATGTAAACCCTGAGAAAGTTCACAGTTTATCTACCTCAATAAAAGACGGCTTACGTAAGAAAGCAGGGTTAGTTAAGAAAAACGAAAAAATATCTACAGTAAATGTAAACGGAGTATCTGAACAAGTACTTCAGAATCCTGATCGTATGAGTATAGAAATATGCCGTATATCAGAACCTTACGTTAACTGTAATATCAACGGAGGCGACAGCGGAGCGTATTACTTTATTCTCACTAACCCTCACTATATGTATAATTTCAAAGGTGAACCTATATTTGAAATTGAAAAAGCTGATCCAGAGTTTTATCAAACTATTTTCGATAAATACGCTGATAAAATTGATGGAACTAAAAACGTCAAACCCATTGTTCTTCGCGATTTTTATACTGACACTTATTTTAATGGAGTTTTCGATAACACTAAGTCTCAGTTTACTGATGATTACCCACTAACACCTACACAAAAAACATCTCTAGAAGGCTTTATGCGTACGCATAATCGACCAATGCCTGATTACATACCAGACGCACAAGTAGTGTTTGATCCAGCATCAGAGAAAGGTATACAAATGGAAACAGCCCCCTACCATGTCAACCTATACAGAAGATCCGGCTATATGTTAGGTGCTTCAACAGAAGTTCCTGAGCTTACATACGGCACAGGGGCTGCTATGTATAAGTACATACCAAATACTACAAAACTTATGCAGCACATACTTGGTGGAGGTAAAACTGAGTTTGAGCATTTTGTTAATTGGCTTGCTTATATTTATCAAAACAAACGTAAAACAATGACTGCGTGGATATTTACAGGCGTTCCGGGCACTGGTAAAGGTTTGTTTATACACAAAGTCCTAAAGCCTTTGTTTGGCGAACAACAAGTACCAATGCGTTCTTTAGAAAACATAGAAGAACAATTTAACTTGTACATGCGTACAGCTCTGTTTCTTGTAGTAGATGAGTTCCGTATGGGTGATTCAGGTAACACAGGCAGAATGGCTGACAAGCTTAAACATCAAGTAACAGAACCTACATTAACAATACGTGCTATGCGTACAAACCAAATAGAACTACCTAGTTTTTGTAACTTTATTTTTCTTACTAACCGAGCTGATGCAGTTAAAATAGAAGAAGGCGATAGACGTTACAATGTAGCCCCCAGGCAAGAAAGTAAGTTAGAAGAAGCATACCCTGACTTCATTGGTATGCTAGCAGATGTACAAGCAGAGTTATTTAGTTTTGCAGGCTTATTACAAAAATTTCAAGTAGATGAACGTATGGCTCATACTGCACTAGAAAACGATGCTAAAAAAGAAATGAAACAAGTTTCTATGTCTGTACTAGAAGAATTTGCAACTGCAATCAAACAAAACAACTTAGAATATTTTATAGAAATATTAGATATACCACTTACAAATACATTTGATGCAGGTGGGATAAGTACAGCACAACGCTATATCAAAGACTGGGTTAGTAAGTCAAGTACTGAAATTGTTATACCTATGCAGCACTTTAAACTAGTGTATGATGTTCTTACAGATAATAGAAAAGCATTAGCTATACGAGATTTTACAAAAGCAATGAGTCGACTAAATGTCACTACCACACGTAAGCGTGTCGGCACTGGGAAAACTAGTTCAGCTCCTCGAGGAGTATTAGTAACTTGGGTAATTGATGACCAAGTAAAAGAAAATTTAATACAAGAACACTTTGACGATAAAGATACTACATTATTAGGAGACAAATCTATGATTAACTAATAACCCCTAAAATGTATGCCCCAACTTACGTCTGACAGGCGTCCCGATATTGATAATGTCGTAGAGATGTCAAAACCTAAGGAATTAGGTCTTATACCAGCTTGGTCCCATTCAACTCTTAAAACTTTTGAGGCTTGTGCTTATCGAAGTTACATAGCTAAAGTAAAAAGAATTAGTGAAGACTACGGTCCTGCTGCAAAACGTGGTAGCGAAATACACGATCAAGCTGAGAAATATGTAGATGGACGTTTACCAGAATTTCCAGATACTTTAAGTAAATTTACATCACAATTTGAACGTTTGAAAAATTTGTATGACGAAGGTAAAGCAGAACTCGAAGGCGAATGGGGCTTTACTATTGAATGGGAAGCCTGTCATTGGATGGCAAAAGATGTATGGGCTCGTATCAAATTAGATGCAATCGTACATGAAGATGAGACCAGCGCACGTGTAATAGATTACAAAACTGGTAGACAGTTTGGTAATGAAATTGCACATGGGCAACAAGCTTTAACATATGCAATTGGTTCGTTTTTACGTTACCCAGATCTGCAACATGTACAAACAGAACTGTGGTATTTAGACCACGGTACTACAACTGAGCAATCTTACACAAGAGATCAAGCTCTTTTATTTTTACCAAAACTCCATGAACGAGCTTTGGTTATGACAACAGCAGAGAATTTTCCACCTAACCCAAGCACATCTAGTTGTAAGTGGTGTTCTTATAAGAATGGTGAAGACCCTGCTTGTCAATGGGGTATGAAGTAGGTATAATCCTTTTCGTACAAAATACTAAATAACAAATAACAAATACAGCTATGATGGAGAAAACAATTAGTGCTTATGCACATCAGGAAGAAACCACAAACTTTCTAACCAACAACTCACGTTGTCTAATTACTTCCGATCCCGGAACAGGAAAAACAAGGTCAGTACTCGATGCACATGTGCAATGGGGTGGACGAACTCTTGTTTTAGCACCGTTATCTATTCTGGAAGCAGCATGGGTTGACGACATAAAGAAGTTTCAACCTGATATTAAATACGGTGTTGCTTACGCTAAAAACAGACAAAAAGTATTTGAAGATACGTCGCTTGATATGGTTATTACTAACTTTGAAGCGGTTAATTTTTTAGTCAAAAACCAACAGTTATTAACAAACTTTAAAAACTTAGTAATTGATGAATTTACTGCTTTCAAAAATAAAGACGCTAAACGTTCCAAGAACATTAAAAAGTTATCAGAAGTATTCGAGCGAAGGGTCGGTATGTCTGGAACTCCTAATACTAATAGCATTCTTGATCTTTGGCATCCAGTCAATCTAATAGATGACGGAGAACATTTAGGTTCACGATTTTATTCATATCGTCACCAAGTCTGTACGCCACAATTTAATGGCTTTGCCAACGTGTGGACAGACAAACCCGGTATCGAAGAAGTAATTGCTAATCAACTAAAAGACATTACCATACGACACGCGCTAGAAGATTGTATTGATTTACCTGACAATATAGTCCGAACTGTATATACAACACTCTCCCCGCAGGTAACTAAAATGTATAAAACACTTGCTGAAGAGTCAGTATTGTATACAAAACAAGGGACTATTAATGCAGTCAATGCAGGCGCTAGAGTTAAAAAACTATTACAACTTGTTAGTGGTGGTGTATATGACGAAAATGGTCTTGCTCAGTATTTTCACCAAGATAGGTATGAACTTGTTATGGACCTAGTTGATGTACGTAAACACTCTCTTGTAGCATTTAATTGGAAACACGAACGTAATGCACTTATAGAACTTGCAGAAAAACGCGGGTATACATACGAAGTGATCGACGGTTCTGTACCTGCACAAAAACGGCCTGAAATTGTACAACGCTTTCAAGCCGGTCAAATACAAGTATTGTTTGCACATCCCCAGTCAGCAGGTCATGGTCTTACACTTACCAAAGCTAATACAATTATTTGGTGCTCTCCTACATATAATGCAGAACATTTTCAACAGTTCAACAGACGTATACATCGTTCTGGTCAAACTCAAAAGACTGAAACAATACTTATTTCAGCTAGAAATACATGGGAATCAGAGGTATATAACAAACTAAACGGTAAACTAAATCGTATGGAAAGTTTACTTAACGTGCTTACAGAATTACATAAGGTATAATATGAAAATGTCGGATGCAAAAAAGACTTTACAATTAGGACAACTTCCTAAAAAAGAATTAAAACAATTAACTAATACAGACAATACTGTATTAGCTACAGCTTTAATATATTCAATATCTGAACTTATTGTGTCTAGTTATTTAGATGAAAATATAGAACCAGATATTAAAGAAATTGTAAAAGAAGCAGCACAATTTGCTGTTGAACTTACTAAAGGAGTCAATATTGTATACGATGATTTACATATTGATCTAACAGAAAACCAAATCATACACTAGGAGGTGTTATGGAAACTCAACCAAAAGTCACACTCGATGACAAAATGAACATGCTTACAAACACACGTGCAAAGCTTAAGATTCTTCTCGAACAAGAGAAAGAACTAAAGCAAGTACAGAATGCTTTGGAAGCAGAAATTGCTGCCGATATGGAAAGTCAAGGACTTACTCAGACCGGTAACGATGCGTGTACTATTTCTCTTAAAACAGAAACAGTACCAACTGTAGAAGACTGGGACGCTCTACACCAACATATAACTGACACAGGTCGGTTTGAGTTGTTGCAGAAACGTATGTCAGCTACAGCTTATAGGGAACTTATTGCTATGGAACCTTCGGTTCCCGGCGTACGTTCCACGGAGCTTACTAAGGTTAATTTCCGTAGTAAGTAATTTAAACAAGAAAAATGAAAGGTGAACAATGAGCGAAACAGCTATATCACTTGTTTCTAACAACGTGCCAGCGCATGTTAAAGAAGCATCAGGGCTTGGTAATGAGAATATCACTGCTGAGCATTTACAAACCCCCAGAGTAAAGTTACTCCAACAAATGAACAGTGAAGTGGATTCTAATCACGACGCGTACATTGAAGGTGCTAAACCAGGTCACTTTATAAATAGCATTGATAGCACAAACTACGGTACAGAACTGTATGTTATTAATGTACATTTTAAAGAAGACTTTGTACTTTGGAAAAAAAGAGACGCAGGAGGAGGGTTAATTGGGACTTATGCTAGTCAACAAGCAGCCCTTGACCACCTTGCAAAAGAAGGATTGAAAGCTGAAGATCATGAGATTATGCAGACTCAATCACATCTATTACTTCGTAAAGATCCAGAAACAGGTGAGTTAGATAAAACTCCGTTTCTTATGGACTTTGCTTCGTCTAAACTAAGAGTTTCACGAGAGTGGAACACTCAGATTGGACAGCTAGGAGGCGATAGATTTAGTGCGTTGTGGAAACTAAGTTCTCTACAAACACAAAATAGAGCTGCACAAAAGTTTTATAACTTAAATGCAGAAAACCAAGGTTGGGTAACCGAAGAAGATTATGAGTATGCCAAGGAGGTATACACTAAACTTAATTTAGGTCCAACTAACTCCTAAAAGTGATGTACATACGGCGACAAGATGCGTCGTCGTATGTGCTACAATACATTACATCCGGTTCAGATCCGGAGTAATGTATGCAAGAAAGCAACTTTATAAAAAAAGTTCATTCTAATCTTCCCGCCAATATATACAAATGGAAAATCAACGACCCTTATCATGGGGGCGTTCCAGATTGTTTTTACTCAGGCTATAGCGGCCTTTGTTTTGTAGAGTACAAATACAAACGAGAACTTCCTAAAAAACCTAATACTAAAATTAATTTTAATTTGTCTAAACAACAAGAACTTTGGCTTACAGACCGAAAGAATGAAGGCGTGCCAACATTTGTAGCACTTGGCGTAGGTAATTTAGTAGTTTTTACACAAAACTTTGATCAAGTTAATATGTACACAAAACAGAAGTTTGAAGAAGAAGCAATAACTTTTGAAGAATTTATAGGTAAATTAATAGATTTATGTGTAAAATACGACTTATGAGTGGTAAAAATCTCTCTGCTCTACGTGGAGAGTGTAATAGCTTAGCTGACTCACCCTGCATTGGGTGGTGTACAGTACGCCAGTTTGGAGATAAAAGGTGTAAAGGTTGTGGACGATACGACTTTGAGGCCGATTCAACCTTTTGGTTTAATGCAGATAACTTAGTAAGAAAACTTATTAATCTACGTAATGCCGCTGCAGGATATCAAATAAAACAACTTCGTGGTAATAATCGACCAATACCCAAAGCTGTAGCAATCCGCCCAGCTAAAGATGACCCTAAAACTCAATATTAATATGGGAAGAGACTACAAAAAAGAATACGCTAACTACCAAGGCACTAAAGAACAAAAAGAAAGGCGTGCGATGCGTAATAAAGTGCGTAGACGAGCTTTAAAAGATGGGCGTGTTACAAAAGGTAGTGGTTTTGATATACACCACAAAGATGGTAATCCAAGAAATAGCCACCCATCAAACTTAGTGGTTCAACACAAAAGTCAAAATAGGTCTTTTCCTAGAGATAAAAACGGAAGAAAAGCTTAGTAGCGTTTTCTTCTACCCATTTTCATAGGTTTAGGTTTTTTATTTATCTTCTTTTTCTTTTTACCCTTTCTAGGGTAGCTGCCTGTTCCATAGCCCATATTAATACTCCGCTTTAGTGTTTTTAAATTTACGATGTGATTTGGTGTCAACAAATATAGATTGTTTTTCACCGGGTACAGAGCCGTCGTGATTCGGAACTGTAGAATACTTCTTACTACAAATATCTTTGTAAGTATGGGGTTCTTTATGATTTAAGGGTTTGTTTATCATATCTTTATTTTACACAAATACAGGATCCGGATCCATGTATTTGTAATACATTAACATTTCCAACGTCTACGTGCTTGTCTTAACCTAGAGTTAGGGTTCTTCGCAGCTTTTGGAAACTTCTTCATTTGTCCTGCAGAACGTGCACAAAATGATTTACGCCTTTTTGCAGCTTTACTACCTTTCTTTACTTTACCAGTAACAGCAGTCTTTAACTTAGAGCCAGGATTTTTTCTTCTATAAGCAGCAACACCAGCTCGAGTCATACCTGCTCCAGACTTTGTAGGTCTAAAGTTTTTCTTGTTCCTAGCAGGCATTTTACTTTTTCTTCTTTGTGCCACGTCTTTTCCTTTTTACTATAGTTTTTACGTTTGTGGGTTTACCACCCGGGTTACCTGCTCTACGTTTACGTGTTACAGCACTACGTCTTTGAGCAGCTGTCATACTACGGGCCTTAGACCGTGGTACGCATTTCGGGTACTTTCGTTTACTACCCTTTGCTGACTTACGCCCGCAAGCTTGGTATTTACCCTTCTTCTTAGGTGCACCAATGTCCACCCAATCACCTTTTTTGCCTTTACCAAACCAAGCAGTAAGTCCACCTTTTGGTTTAGTATTAGCCATTAACTTCTGTATCCGCCGCCGCGTTTCTTGTACGTACGTACTAACCAACCGTTAGCATAGGCACTAGGATATACTTTAAATTTACGTTTAGCTTCAGCTTTTACTCTAGCATATAAAGCTGGATTAGTTGGTTTAGCACCACTACTTTTCTTTTTAGTTTTTCTTTTCTTTGCTGGCATTAATCACCTACCTGTTTCTTTGCCTTTTTATGAGCTTGTGTAAAAGTATCACCCATAAGCATTCTACGTTTCATATATTTCATATGTTTATTTGTATGATGTTTACTGTGACGTTTCATAGTAGCTTCTTGACGTTTACTCAATGCTTTCTTTTTAACCCTCATAGAGGTTTTCTTTCTAGTTCTGGGCATTTTTCAACATCTCAGCTAGTTTGTTTACATCCATTGTAGGTTCAGGAGTTGGGTCATTAGCACTGTTTGCAGTTCCTTGAGGCACTAATCTGCGCTCATTTACTGGTGTTGTGCCTGCCATACCTGTACCCATTTCTTTCATTTTTCTTGTAGCCATAGCTTATTTTACCTCATTATTGTCGTCTTTCAAAAAAGACCTTAACTTTTGTGCTTTCTCCTCAGCTGTATCAGCGTGTAGTTCAGAGTCTACAATCTTCTCTAGCTTTAATGCATCAATTTTTTGATTTGATATATAACGCCACGTGTAACCATCATCGTTGTACACTCCAAATACTGTCTGTGAAAACCCTACTTTTATAATAAGTGCGGTATCACCATCTAAAATTACTTTATCACCTTCTTTGAATGAAGACGTCAAACGGAAAGTAGCACCTTTTACAAAGCCCACTGCCCAGTCTTTAACAGCCAAACCTACTAACAGAGTTAGTACAAACCCTATAAATTCAACATAAAAATCGTTTAACGTAATCTCAAACATAGTCATATCATACATATTCTAATGTAGTATTCTCCATAAGAAATTCAAATAATACTCTAAAGTCTTCTTTTTTAAGAAACGGCACATTGTTTCTCATGTGCAGTTTTCGATACTCAGTATACGCTATTTCTAATTGTTCTTCTGTGTACAAAATCATGTTGGCTCCGTAGGCCAGACTACGTCATCTAAGTCTGTTAAATCACTATATTTGCTAGGTAAATCCCTTAACTCTTGTCTATAAGTAGCCCATTTTATTTTAATTTCACTTGTTAAAGGGGAATCAGATACTTGAGTCCAATCAGATTTAGAAAGTAAATTATCTCTATCTATTCTTAAAAATAATAAACAGGTTGTAGTATCGGCTTCCCATTTTTTATCTAAGTAATTAAATTTGTGGTGTTTGCTTGGTTTAGTAGTTTTAGCGACTAAACTTTTATTTTCTACATAATGGGTATCTGCTGTAACTTTCTCACTGTCTACTTCAAGTGCAGCTTCAGTATCAGTTTCTAACACATTTACATTTAAAGCTGGGTTTGAACCCCAACGTATAATTTCTCCAGTTTCTTTTAAATATACAACAAAATATTTCATCGTTTTGCAAAAAAGTAAGTGCCAATAGAACCACTGGTTGATTGATTTGTTCGGCTAGCATCAGCACGACAATCAAATTGTAAAGTATAACTTCCTGCACTGGTGACTGACTGTGACCAACTAGCACATATATTTATGAAAGGTGTAACACCCCCAGACGAGTTTTGGTGGAAGGTTGCTACTTGAGTACCATTTACTTTAATGTCAATATGACTTCCTCCTGTGTCCAAATGCACACTAAAGAATGTAAGCCATCCAACTAATTGAATTGTATTACCACCACTTACATCATCTGAAGTCACAGTGAAAGTATGTGAGTTGGTTTGGGTTGTTGCTGTAGATGCAGATGTTTGCACAGTAGCAGGGACTGAAACAGCTTGATTAGCTATTTTTAAAGTATCAACAGCAGCATTATTAATCTTAGCTGTAGTTATAGCAGCACTATCAATCTTTGCAGAAGTTATGTTAGCGTTACCAATTTTAGCTGTGGTTATAGCAGAATCTTGGATTTTAGCTGTAGATATAGCGGCATCTGCAATAACACCCGAAGCTGCAGTAATAGTACCAGTAGCTATTTGTGCGGCAGTCAAAGCGCCTGTAGTAATAAAGTCAGTAACATTTGAATTTGAAATTTTAGAAGTAGTTACATTAATACCATTAGTAAACTGACCAAAAATATTAGAAGTAGATACATGCCTAACCCAATAATAAAAATCTGAATCTACATCTACGGTATCTGCATACACTTGAGCTCGAGTAGTATCAATACGAGTAGCACTACCGATGTTATTACTTGTATGACGCCATACTTCAGTAAAAGCAAAATTACCAAATTGTGCTAAATCCCAAGAAAGAATAATTTTTTGAAACGCACCAGCACCTGAAAATCCAGTAACATCTGGTGGTATTGTGACATCAACTCTTTCTGTAGGTATAAAAGTATTTTCTGGTGTGCCAGCATTTGGATCAAAAGGGTTTTCTTTAAAATTTTCTGCAAGACCAGTATCAATGAGTTCTCGTACAGTTACCGCTCTATCTTTAGGATCTCCAAGTGTACCTAAACGTACTTTCAATGCTTCATCAATAGCATTTAAATAAGTTTTTAACTGTGGGTCAGTATTAGACGGAATAGGTGGTATTGAAGGTATTTTGGTTCCGTTAGTAGCCATTAGATAGCCCTCAGTTCATCTATAGACTCTCCAATACAGACTTCATTTATAGTATGTGCACCTGATACTTCTACTTCATATACCTTGTGTACTCCAGTAGGTAGCCTTAGAATTGGTTCCATAATTGTTGTGGCACTAAAAGAGGTAGGCGCAGAACCTGTTGCACTGAACACGGATCCAGAGGCTGTAATTGTAGCGTCAAATATTTCGGTACCATCACCAAAAACTTTTACCGTAATACCAGAACCAGAATATGCTTCGGCTTCTACTTTTACAAAGTTCATACTAGTAGGTTTAGGTAAAACAAACTGTGCGGTTTTAAATGTTTGCGTAGTGTTTGTAGCACTACCCTGAAAAAGTTCTACTTGAGCATTACCACCACCAGAATCATAGTCAATAAGGTACAATTCATTATCATCAGGGTCAGTAAAACCACCTTGTGCATGGCCTGTAGCTATCGAACTAAGCGTGGTAAAAGCATTCTTACCACCACGTGGGTCAAACATAAAGCCACCATATGCAGAACCTGTATAGTATTGCCCCACATACTTACCTTGCCATAAAAAACCTTTAATTGTAGAGGGGTAAAATTGAGCTTGCCATTGTTTAGGTGTAATCAAACCATCTGTAAGTACACTTATCTCACTTCCAGTAACTCCTATTAACCCGTCTGGTGAAGCATAAATAGCTAAACCACCCATATTAACAAGTGATTCTTTATTGAGACATGCTTGTGCTGCTTCCATACGTACCACACTCATAGATTGTGGGTCTGTACCTGCAGCTATATAAGGTGTACCTTTGGTAGAAATAAACAATACTTGCCCTGCCATAACTATACTAACAATCTCTTCTTCTAGTGTTATGCGGTATGCTACCGGCCAAGCGTGTGGTAGAAAAGGTTCTGAAAAACAAAGTCTTTTACCACTAAACCCAGCAAAAATACCATTTGCCATAGCGGTTAAACCTAACATCTGTCCGTTAGGATAAGTGCTAGTGTCATCGTCTGGTGGTGCTATCCAAAAAGTAGAAGGTATTATCTCAGCCAAAGAATCATTGTTTAGATTATCAGTTGTACTTGCTGTAGCTAAAGATACTTCTTTTACAAATTGAAAGTTAGTAGTGTTAGAACCAGTGTTAGAACGATAAATACGTTTATTAGCTAAATTAGTATTACTTTTAGAGGTAGCAGTGTCCATACCAGATATAGTTACAGTCTGTCCATCTACTTTTGTTAATACCGTAGATGCCGCCGAGGGTGGACCCTCTTCACCAAATGCAGATACAAAAGTATATACATAAGATGTGCTGTATTGCGTTTGTGTGCCATCATCACTACCGGCAGTTATACTTGTACTTGCCGCGTTAGCTGGCGCAGGTATACCTAATCTAAAAAAACTTCTTGGGTATGCACCAGAACCAGAAGCAAGTAGTTGTGTAGAACTACCCATTTGTGGAAATCCAGCTCCACTCCAATACAAACGATCAAAAGCATCATCTGCAATAGGTCCCGGTTGTACATCTACAGCATTAGTAAATTCTAAGTTGTAAACTTGACCACCAAAATCATACCTATACAAACCAGCTCTAGCTTGTGCATTTAGTGTAGCTACTGTGCTATTGCTAGTAATTGGTGTTAATACACCACGATCTAAATCTGTGTTATTTGCCGTTTGCCCTAAGCCTTCACCTAATAATCTAGGTGAAGCTTGTGGTGCAATACCATTAAAGTTGACTAACTTAAAATAAGCCATATATTAATCGTCTCCTTTGGCTACTTTCTTTTGTTTTTCAAAAGTTCTAAGTCCTGCCATTCCGAGCATAGCCATAAGTATTGTAGATAGTTGAGTAAAATCAAACTCCGGCATATCTACTTGTACACCAGCTAGCGCAGCAATCCACTCACCAACAGGTAGGATTATAAAATGTACCATCATTGCGACTGAGCAACCCCAACCTACAGACGGACGCCAACCAGCAACAAACCAGTTTTTACTGGCTGCTTCGATTTTATTTACTTCAATCTGTGAAAGATTAGCTGTTTGTAATTGTGTCTTGAGTTCATGCTCAAGTTTCATTTTTAGGTTTTTGTCAGCAACAAATTTATTTAATATGTTACCTGCTATACCTACTACTGAGTTTGTTATTGGATCCGCCATAAATACCTCCTATGTGCGTAAAAAATATACTAATAATCCTATTCCTGCGGCTACAACAATCCACATAAATCTTTCTATGAATCGTCCTGTATTAGAATTGACATCGGATTGTGACTCTACGTCTTCTAAACGTTGTTCTATCTTATCCATTCTAATAAAGAACCTATCATTTTGCCTTAACACGGTAGCTACTCGTTCTTCAATACGAGCAATAGACACGACTGCATCTGCTAGCCTGTCTAATTTTTCTTCTATCTTTTCTAATCTTTGATCTTGTGTATCACTCATAACTCCAAACCCAAGGTCTTGGTCTGGTGCTAGTAGCTTCTAAAGTATCTAAATGTATGAATCTAGAGTCGCCATGTTGTTTCACACCAAGCCCGGTTACACCGTGTTTTAACGCTACTTCTATACACTTTAAGGCGTCCGCGCCCCGAATGAGTATGTCTACAGCCTTGCCACTTGCGTGAGCTCCTGGTTGTGATTTTTTTGCTTCTATAGGATGCGTTGGATCTCTATAGGCACTTGTTATTATAAACGGAATTCCTACTTCTTCACGTATTTTTTCAAGAGTTTCCATAAACTCTGGATCCA
>Ga0098038_1000727_pt1 | contig 14326 bp, 20 predicted proteins | sample 5B_taG_FD_75051 | JGI IMG/M metagenome (GOLD analysis project Ga0098038, IMG submission 75051) | Marine viral communities from the Subarctic Pacific Ocean - 5B_ETSP_OMZ_AT15132_CsCl metaG | ecosystem: Environmental > Aquatic > Marine > Oceanic | place: Pacific Ocean | collected 2015-01-08 | reverse complement strand
GTGACTGAACCAAGTGAAGCAGTTACCGTAGGCAGAGCGACCACGGCTTGTGCGTTTACACCCGGAGATGAGAAACCTGCTGTAGCGCTTTGACCTGTTGGTGTAACGTTTGCCTCTGCATCGGTAGCTACCGTGCCTAAAGCAGAAGTAGCGCCTTGCCCTGTAACCGTTACGTTAGCTTCAGCATCAAACGTAGGTGTGCCAACGGATCCTGTGGCTGCGAGCCCTGCAACACCTATTTCTCCACCGGCTACGATAGCTACACCGCCTAACGCCGATGTTGCTGACTGCCCTGTAGGTGTTACGTTAGCTTCAGCGTCGGTGGTTACGCTTACCGAGCCTACTGAGCCCGCAAGACTTGGTAGAGTTGCTATGGCCTGTGCGTTAACACCAACGCCAGATACCGCTGACGTACCCGCTTGACCGCTTGGACTTATGTTGGCTTTACCAACTTGCGAGGTAGTACCTAAAGCAGAGGTGCCTGCTACACCTGATATTTCTACTTGTACGGAGGTTCCGCCTAATGACGCAAAAGGCGACTGGGAAAAGGCGGATATACCAAACATATTAGCTCTCCGCTATGTCGTTGATGGTTTTGGTTTCGGTTTCTTTTATTTCTACAGACGCAGTAAGTTGTTGTTCAAAGACAGAGAGTGCTGCGGACACTACATCTGTTTGACGCATAAGGTCTTCTTTTTTCATGCGTAGTTCTTGTATTTGACTCAACAAGTATTTTTGCTGATCGTTAAGATCAGCTACTTCGTAGTCTTGGTCGTTTATGGTAATCGTGTCTGGCATTAGCTACTTATCGTTTTGGTGACAGATGTAGGTGTAATCTTTGCAGCTATGTTAGCATCAAGACCAGCTTTCATTGCAGTAACTTCATCAGCTCCTAAAGCTGCTTCAACCCAACCTTGCACATCGCTTGCTGTTAAGTCTGCAAAGGCTTTGAAGCTTGATAAATCAGAAACATCTAAAGGCTGACTGCCATATACACCTGCAGTCCAGTTGTTACCTTCTGAGTCTTTATTAGTGTCATCAGTAGCTGTTAGTCTCCAGTGAACATTATGCACTACATCGGACTTAGAATCCTTTGTAGGATAAGTGTCAACGGTACTTACATCCCATGTGTATGATATTGCCATTTTATTCTCCTTTGAGTGTGTTAATTTCAGATTGTAAGGCTTCAATCTGTGTTTGTTGTTCTTGTATAGATTTTACTAATGCTGGAATAAGCCCGCCTTGTGCAAATGATTTTGCATCAGGTAATTCCTCATGCTTCCAACCACCAATAAATTCTTCAAAACCAGCTTCTTCTGCTTCTTGAGCAATAAAACCAGATACATTTTTTTTATCTGTGCCTTCGCCTTTTTTCCAATCAAAAAGTCTAGGCTTCAGTTTTAAAATATCTTCTAAACCTTTATCTAAAGGTCTTATATTTTCTTTTAGTCTTTCATCTGAAATTGCAGAAATAGAAGCATTAGTTGCGTTAACTGTTCCATTGTAGCCTACGAAAAATCTAAAAACAGAACCATTGTGCATTGAAAAACCCTCACCAGAATCACTAGCACCGACTAAATAACAACGACCATTTCCATCATCTTTTAATTTCACCCCAGCACCAGAATCTTGCTCTGCACTTGTAGTTCCTAAAAGCAAGTTACCAGAAGAATCAATTCGCATTCTTTCTGCTCCTGCAGTACCAAAATTCATATTATCGTTAGTGTGTTGATATTGAAGATACCCACGATACGAAGCATTACCAGATGTACCATCTGCCATAAAGACAGATGATTCTCCAGAAGTACCACCTACGATGGTCATACTTGCGTTACCGCTTGTGTTTGTAAGAACTATTCGGTCGGAAGCATTATATGTAGTTAAACCCATATGTACGGTATCGCTGCCGCCAACTTTAAAGTCTATTTGATCATCTGTACTCGCTGTAATAGATGTGTCTGCATCGGCATCGAGAATCATCTCGTTACCGTTTAAATCTATTTGTGAGTTTTTAGTTATTGCCATTAGCTACCCTCTAAGGTTTCAATTCTAGCTTTTAAATCTTCAATAATAGTTTGTTGTTCTTGTGTTGCTTTGAACAACATTGGAATCATTCTAGTAGCTGACAATGTTTTAAAATCATCAACTTCTACATTTTTTATTTTCCTTGTTATTGTTTCTACATATTGTGGAGCAACTTCTTCAACTTCTTGTGCAATAAATCCATAACGAATTTTATCACTAGCTGAAGCCATCAAAAGATTACCCTCATCGTCTGTTGAATCATCATTATATTTAAAAGTAACTGGTCTTAATTTTTTCACTATCTCAAGACCATCAGTTAAATTATTTATATCTGTTTTAACTCTTACATCTGATAATGAAGAAACAGAGCCATCATTTGTAGCTGTATCTCCATTTTGTGCTACCTGAAATGTTAGGACATAAGAACTTCCTGATGACGTATATCCACCAAGAGTGCCGTTGTTTACAGTCCATGCAGCTCTGACATTGTAATTTGATGTGTGATACCCTGCTGCTATCCATGTCCCCAAACCACCATTAGTAATTCCGTAAGATGGGTAAACATTTGCAAGAGTTCCGCCTTTTAACTCTATTGCAGGATAATTGCTGTTGTTTGCGGTAGCTCCTTCTACTGTCATATAATTTGCCGCAGTAGAACCTCCACCTGTATTTGTTATGTGTAACCTACCTGAAGGACTTGTATTTCCAATTCCAACATTACCAGAAGCATCAATACGCATCCTTTCTGTATTATTTGTTCCAAACAACATTGGTGCGCTAGGCATATGGATTATTTGCATAGATGTATCTACTGATTGAATAAATGATTGCAAAGTTCCATCATTAGCAAATTCAAAAATCCCACCTGAAGCTCCATTTATTGTTAAGTTTCCATAAGATGAAGCTCCTCCTGCAAGTGCAAATGAACTACCATTTATACAAACATCTTCATTTTCATTTATAGCTATAGCAGGTGTCGTACCGACAGTAGAACCTTTACCAATAATTAAATCATCGGCTGAATCATCCAATCCTATGTAATAGTCTTGAGCATTACCGTCAAAAACTATTTTAGTGTCCTCGGCTGCTCCACTACCAATAGTGAAACCTGCTCCTGCATCAAATAATTCTACTGGTACTTTAGTTGTCATTAGCTGCCCTCTAAGGTTGTTATTCTAGCTTTTAAATCTTCTATTATGGTTTGTTGTTCCTGCGTAGCTTTTATTAAAACATCTATCAAAGCAGTTTTACTTAAAGTTTTATAAGGATTTTCAAGGTCATCTTCTGGAGCTGAACCATCTTGTGTCGAATCCATCACGCTTATAGCAGCAGGATAAACACTCTCCATTTCTTGAGCCACATAACCTACAATTTTAGTTTTGCTTGTATCTCTTTTTAAATTAAATTCTCTTTGCCTAATATTTTTTAAAGTATTAATACCTTCTAAAGTAGAGTCAACAATATTTTCTTTAAGTCTTTCATCTGATGCCTGAGTTATTGCTAAAGTGCCGCTTTCATGTGTTATATATCCTAATACATGACCATCCCCATCATCACATCTAAGGTGATAAATCACACCACTTGCATCATCTGTACCAGCTACAATTCTTATGCCATATCTGTTGTTATTATTACCATCATGGTAAAAAAGACCTAAATATTGTGAAGCATCATCTCCGTAGATATAAAGTTTTTCACCCGACGCTGCGATGCCAACACTAAGCTGCCCATTTGGTCCTATACGCATCCTCTCGCTTTGTGCTGTATAAAAAGTTATGCCATCGTGTCCATACAATCCCAAAGCATCGTTATGTGCTCCCGATTGGTCTGCAGCTTGAAAACCAATACCCCCACTTTCGTCAGGGGAATAGCCACTTCTTAAAGATATGTAATGACCTGTAGCATCTCCAAAACCGTCAACTGTCAACGCACTACCTAATGTGACATTAACATTTTCATCTATAGAGATAGCTGGTGTTGTGCCGACTGTACTCCCTAATCCTATGAGCAAATCATCAGCAGAGTCGTCAAGACCTATGTAATAGTCTTGAGCATTACCGTCAAAAACTATCTTAGTATCTTCTGCACCTGCGTCACCAATAGTTAGAGTAGGTGTAGTACCTTTAAGTGTCATAGCACTATTAGTTAGTGTTAGTACCTCAGTACCGGCAATATCCATTCTAATAGTATCTTCATCAGAACTTTCTTCGACCATCACTTTAGTATCACCATCAGCGTCTAATAATTGTGTAGCCGTATTGATTGTGGTTTGAGTAGCAACTATGGCTTCTACCTTAGTGTTGTTAGGTGGAGCTGCGGAAAAAGTGAGTGTTGTGCCTGATACGCTAAAGGTATCTTTGTTTTGATAAGTACCGTCTATATAAACTTGAACATTGTTTTCGTTGACAGGATCAGTACCAAGAGTCAGCGTAGTGTCGCTGCCGTCTCCTGTCATAGTAGATAAAGTATAGTTCGATCCTGATACACCAGCTTTGACAGAGTAAACAGTAATAACCCTACCGTTAGCAGGAGCTGTCGCAAAAGTTAGTGTCGTGCCAGATACTGAATAAACATTTTGTGCTTGAAACACACCGTCAACAAATACTAATAAATCGTTTTCGTTATCTATGGTTTGAGAAAGCGTGAAGGTTGTATCCGAACCATCGCCTGCAAAAATGTTAGTAAAAAAAGAGTTTGACGATCCAAAGGATCCCCAAGCAGAACCTAAGTAACCTTCAAATCTACCTGTTGTTGTGTTGTAACGAAAGTCACCAGCAGCGGGTGAGCCTGCTCTTTGTGCGGTTGTACCTGTTGGCACGTTAAGAGCTGTATCAAGCTCTCTGATTGTTTTGCCTGCCGGGAGAGTACAGAACACATCTTTTGTGCCTGCACTAAAATTAACAGCGCTGTCGCTGTTAGAACTAGAAAGGATAGTTGTTCTAGATAGCGTGTCTGGCGAGGCATCGGTAACTGTTCCGATACCTACTTCAAACTCCGCTGTACCTTGGCCTGCAATACAGTAGTAAGTAACGTTACTGTTACCTATACCAGCGACAAAGGTTTCAAAACCGGTAGCCGCACCCGCTAAATTTAAGGTGCCTGTACCAGTTGTAGTGGTAGTTTCCTTTACCCTGTCGTTAAGGACGAAAGCCACTTTGCTTTCTCCTTACGCTATTCTAATAATAGCTGTAGACGCAGCGGCGGCAGGAAATACTATTGTAAAATCACCAGCAGTGGATGTCTTATCTCCACCAAAATCTATGGTAGCAACTGATTTATCACTATTAGTGTCGTTGTAAATCATACAACCTCTAGCAGTAATCGTAGCCGTATTAAAAGTAAGGTCTGCGAAATCAGTAAACCCTGTAGTACCAGAACTTGTTGGTGCAACTTTAGTTAAAGTGCCTCCACCTGTAGTGTAGTTAGTACCACTTGCTTGACCTGTAGTAGTAAAAGCAGTTGTCGTAGCTCCTAAAGTTGCTGAAGACGTGTAAAGCGCTAGTTTAAAAGCGTTACCGTTAGTAGCAAAATTATGAGTTGCCGTTAAAAGCTCTTTTTTAAAGCTGGTTGTCAGCGTAGATGTTATAGCCATAATTATATCCTTTTTACTATGTTAGCTAGTTCTTCTTCTCCTCCCTTTAACAGTTCTTGAATCAAACTAGCTTTGTAAGATTTTATAGCATTTTTTATGTAAATTAAACAAACCTTTTTTATCTCCTCTTCGTATGCTTTTGCTTGCGCTTCGATATGCGGTTCTAAATCCTCAGAAGTGCCTACTAACTTCTCTGTTAATCGCTCTGCCCAAAACTCTGGTGGATGGCCACCGTAATTAGTTGTTTTTGCTTCGATGATTCCTAGCTCTGGTAATCCTTCGGGTGTTATTTTATCTACCATTTTTTTGGCTCCGGTGGTTTTAAATGAGAGTCGTAACGATCAATTAAGACATTTTCTTGTTGCACAATGCTGCGCACGGCTTCGCTTTTTCTTCTTACCGTTAGTCCTGTATCTTCAAGCACAGGAACTAGTGGATCCGCTAATCTGTGATAGCCGTAAAGTTTTTCTTCGTCAGGCACGTCTGCGTCTAACAGTCCGCTGGTCTTTGCTACCTCTATCTGCATCCCGGCATCGCTGCATTTAGACAGCCAAAACTCTGTGCAAGCTCTTCCTGATTCAGCGAAGTGTATGTTTTCTTTGTATGAAAAATCTACGCCAAAAAGTTTTAGCGTGCCGACTTGTTGATACAAAGCAAAAGCCACTGCATACGCTGTGGTGTTGTTTAGATAGTGACAGTTTGTAGTAGAGACAACTTCTTTTATAGGGTAATCAACTAAGCCCGGACAGCGATCATCTAGCTCACAAGTGTAGATAGGACCTTTGTGGTTTAACAACACTTCGCTCATGCCGCTAGTTTGTCCGCCAGCATCATCGGTGTCTAAAAATCTAGACGCCGGGTCCATCATAAAAACTCTATCGTGATAGATTACGTTGCTGACTGCATTGATAGCCCAAACTTCATCAAAGTTGTGGCCGTGTGATTTAGCTAAACAGTATTCAAACCAAGATCTACCTAGTCCGACTATTGCTACTGTCTTGCCTTTTAATTTTTCTTCGATCAAATTATGTTACTTGAGAGCGCAGTGAATCATAGCGATACTCGTCACGTCTGCCTCTAGCTTCCGCCCTGTTCTTGAGTCTATCTATTTCAGCCATAAATCTAGCTTCATACTGTTGCTGTATGTCTGGCTCCCCTTTCATAAACGTATATGCCTCTGCTAGCGCTCCGTACAACAAGGCATTTCTAGCGTTGTTAGATAGCCAAGTGCCTGTTGTGCTAGATACTAAACTAGCAGGTTTATACAAATAGTGTAGCTCTACACTGTACGAGCTGTCTGGAACAGGAGCCAATATTATTGTGCTGCCGTTATCAGAGCCCGTTGAAAGTTCTTTATCAAAGTCCGCGTAATACCTAGGTAAAGCTCGAAGCGAAGTATCGCTTGGATCTTTATTATATTCCTGCATAAAACTAGTGTGCTTCTTGCTTAAAAAGTGGTAATCGCTGCTGCCGTCTATGACAGCTAGTGAAAAGCTACTTATGAAATCGTCTGGGCAAGTTAAGAATCGATTGCCCGCTGTTACTGTTCCTTGTACGTTTTTTCTAAATACATCGAACTGAACCAGTTCAAATATTCTTTCTTCTGTGGTTTTTATAATGTCGTTCAACGTATTCGTAAACGTAGTCTCACTATTCTCTACGTAATTTTGAATTAGCGTTTTAAATTCTGTTAACGTCATATCAAGGTGTATTAGCTGTACCACCCATACCAGAGTGGTTTGTACAGTAATAATATAATGTTGGCGCCCCAGAAGCTACCGTTATTTGAGTGTACGCGCCTGAGCTGCCCGGTGTTCCGTTAGTGGTTACTCCCGTGGTGTATTCAGAACCCCCGCCGTGCGTACCGTCTGATGTGGTAGAAAATCTAAGCGGATGTCCGCTATTAGTGCCGTCTGATTGATCAAACTTATAAGTGCTGCCCTCGCTTAAAGTTACGGTCGCTTGTCTAGAACCATTAATGTAATACTTATTAGCTCCGTAGTAACTGGCTACTGTTACTGTGTACACAGTATCTGCGGTAACGCTTACTGAACCTAGAGCCGATGTAGCTGCTTGACCGCTAACACTTACTGTATCTGTTATTGATCCTGATATGGTTACAGTTCCCAAAGAAGCCGTGGCCGATTGACCTGTAGCGGTTAAAGGATTATCTGTTATGGTAACGCTGCCAAGTGCTGTAGTGGCTCCGTCTAGGCTAAACGGACTGCCTACTATATCGTTGGTTGCTCGCATGTCTGTACCAAGAACTCTAACAATACCTTTATCAAAACCTTGATCGCCGGTTCTAGGATCAGGTCTTGGATCTCTTAATGCTTCTGGATCAGCTGGTTGTGGTCTTGGTTGTAGTTGCGGGTGTTTAGGACTGTAGTCCTGCGGACAAACTTTTAGTCCGTCCCATTGTTTTTTAAGTTGGTTTAAACGATATCTCTGTCCACAAATATCGCAAATGCCGTATGCTTTCTTTCCTAGTGCAAAACTCATTTCTTCCTTGCTTTCCTAATAGCGTCTTTACCGCGTTTAAATATGTTAACGACTTGGCTTTTACCCATAACCTTTGCTCTTTGTTCACCTACAGTAAGTATTTGTATTTTACGCGCAAACGGCTTTTTAATCTTTTTTACTTTTGCTACGGTAGCGCGTGCGTCTGCTGGAGTAGCAAACTTAATCTTAACCGTGTCTTTGGGATTTTCGTCTGTGTAGAGTCTTCTGCCTGAGCCTTTTGGTTTCTTACCTGTGCCGACTCTTGGGTCCTTCTTTTTTCTAGGCATCAAATAATAGTTCTGTTAGGCAAGAATCTTGAACTAACACTATCTATGTCCTCAAACGCTGCCCTATCAAACTCCTCGTCGTAAATTTGTTTCATTATCTGTATCTTCTCTGGTGCTCTTTTCATAGCTATGTAGTAAGCCAGCCCGGATACCATGCACGGTATAAACCTAAATACTATTTCCATGTTGTTGGTATAGTCACCGACGTCTTGTATTCTGGTTAGTGCGTTGTATTTAACTATGTCAGTAGAGTTTTCTGGTGTTGGAAAAAGTTTGATTTCCGGAGTTGTTTGTCTATCTAAGAAAAACTGATTAGGCCTAGCCTGTAAAGTTTTTTCTGGGGTAAACAAATAATCCGATCTACTGATTCTTTCTAGTTGTATATCTGTGCTGCCTCTTGTTACGACAGCTTCTGTTATATCAATAATATCTGTGTCTAAACTGTAGCTTGATGTGCCTTGAGTAACGGTAAAACTACGCTGCGCTACCGTCCATTGATTCAAACCACGATTAGCCCAATCGGCCATCATAATGTTTAAAGATCTTCTAGCCGTATCTAAATCGTAGCCTGTTCTGAGTTCTAACCCACAACGTTCGTACGCTTCTTCGATAAGCTCGTCTATTGTTAAGTCAAATCCTGTTGATCCTGAAGTAGCCATATTGTTTCCTTTTGTGGTGTAACCGGGCAAGAACAGTTGCCCGGTTACTCAAACGATCACAAATATTCTCTCTTTAGAAATGTTTTGTCAAAACTAAAATGATTGAATAAGCATCACCATCTGAGTGTCCCACCGTTGTAAAGTCTAGATCTCCTGTCTTACCTGATCCAGCATTGTTAGGAATACCTGTGAATAAATCGTAGTATTCGTCACCTGTGCTGTCCGCTGGTAAAGGGATTGCTAATACGTTAGTTGACGCATCGAACTCGATGTCAACTCCCATACCTCTACACGCCCAGTAGATTCTTGAGATAGTAACAGCTGTGCACGAATTACCGTCACTGTCTGCTGCTAGTGCTGAAACATCTACTTTTTTAACAGAAGCCTCTCCTGTTCCGTCAGACTCGTTTGTAAACTTCAAGATGGCAGTTCTACCGCCATCTTGAATAGTTTGACTTGTTACTGTATCAGCCATAATTTATCTCCTATTACGCGTCAGCAAATGGAGTAACTATAGTGCCTGAACCTAAGATGATTCCTTCTACTGCATATTTAGCAGAAGCGATAGCAGTTACCTTAACGATACTCCCTGCTAGTCCACCTTTTGTTGATCCGTTCATTGTAATTACGTCGTTACTAGCGCCTGATATAAAAGTTTTACCAGTAGAATCGTCTTTACCAGAGTAAAGGCCACCAACAAACTTATCGGTACCATCGGTTAAGATGTCCATGTCAGTAGCTGCTGTTTCTACTACGAAGAAGAAACTAGCTCCTAAATTATTTAATTGATTAGGATCGTCGTCTCTGCCCGGAGCAGTAGCAACAATACTAGGTAAAGTAAACTTACCGTCAGCATCGTTAGTAGTTAAAATTTTTCCCGCGTGTGCAGCCACAGTTAAAGTTGTGTCTGCTGTTAAACTGACCACAGCCGCATTACCAGCAGAGATAAATCCTGCTAGTGATTTGACCGGTCCACTAAAAGTTGATTTTGCCATATTAAGTCTCCTTAATTACGTTTATCGTCTTGGCGAGTCTGCTAGGGCAGTCGATAAACCATTAATTTTATCCCTAGTTGATTACTAAGATTATATATGAAATTAAGGGAATACAAGAAAAAAGTTGCCGGGTTGAGTGAGAAACCCCCGGCAAAGGTTCCTTTAGAATTGAACTGTTATGCTCCGGGAGAACCGAATACACATCTTGGATCCGAGAATCCAAAAGAGTATCTTTCTCTAGCCTTGTACCTAACGTTACCAGTATCGAAGTCTGCTTCCATTGAAGTTCTGATTGGTGACCTAGCGAACATTTTAAATCCGTTTGGTGCATCAGTCTTAATAAAGAAAGCATCAGTGTCTGTCAAATAGTGGTTAACTACATACCCTTCAGGCAGCATACCCATGTTTCTGATAGCGTTTACATCGTTATCAGAGGTAGCTGTTCTTAGAGTTGACTCAAGCAATCTATCAGCAGTGAATTGTAGCTCTTTTGGAATAATTAATTTCATTCCTTGTACTGCTACTTTTAATCCACGTTCGTCTACGAACGCCGCAATATCAATTAATGCTTGCTCAAGAGAAGTTTCATTTAAGTCAGCTGAAGTAGAGAGTTCATTACTAAGACTACCACCACTAATAGTGGGGTGATCTGTAGCGCAAAGCTCTTTACCGTCACCGCCAGCGAAACTGCTGTTGAAGGCATTATTTAAAACTGAGGCTGCTTTAATTTGCTTGGTGTTTGACATACTTCTAGCCAAAGCTCTTGTGTATCTTGCAGACAATCTGTCATACAAGTTATCTTCAATCGCTTCTTCAGTGATACTGAAAGCTAAGGCAACTGTTTCGTGAGTGTAACGAGCTGTGAATGATTCTTGCGCTGTGTCAAAAGCCACTCCTGCTCCCTCAGACTTAACAGGTGCTGCATCAAATCCGGATAACATTACCTCTTCTTCAAAGGCACGATCTGAAGTCTCTGTGTCGAAAATTTCGGCATGTTCGTCTTCGTATCTGTCGTACTCTAATCCAAAAAGTGCATTTAATCCGGGCTCTAGTTCTTTTACTAATTGTGCTCTAGATATTGCCATCTTATGTACCTGCTACGGGACCTCTGTACGCGTGCTCATTAATTTGAACAATCAAATTAGTGTGCGTTGTACCGAGTTCGTCGTTCTTTGGTCCTTGGTCTACACCAACTATTTTGAGCTGTAAGCCCTGAGTAGTTGCCGCAGTCGAAACGTCAAGTTCTCTGGAGGAGATTCCAGTTGTAGTGCTTCCACTTGTTCCAACAGTATCAGCGTTCTTCCCTACGTTTGCTTGAGCAGTGTTCGTTGCCGAATCACCTTGTATCAAAAACAAAGTATTAGGGTCGTCGTAAATGTATACTTCAATGTCACCTGAGCTAGCAGTAGTGCTTGCTACATAATGATTTTTGTATACAGGTCCGTCTGAAGATTGGTAAAACACGCCATTAAATACACCAACAATGTTAGCGTCACTTACACCAGCTTGCTCAATGTAACCACCGTTAAATTTAACGAGATCACCTTGGAAGATAGTAGTGCCATAACCTGATGGATTAATTAAGTATTTATTAGCGGATGGGACAGCACTTGCTGGGTTAAGTCCTTTGTAAGGTCTTAAACCAAAAGCTGCATCTACATTAGCCATTAAACTTTTCCTTTTTACAAATTAAAATTAAGAAACAAATTTGATTACTCGCCTCTGTTTCCGCCAAATGTTACGCGACTTTGTCTATTTTTATTAATAGGCATGGCTGGATTTTCTTCCTTCATCAAATCGTTATCTACTGATAGCATTTGATCTCTAGTTTTTGCTTGAAAGTATTGACTTCTTTCATCTACAGTTTCCCTTGGGATTCTGCAAAGCAATAGACCGCCAACACCAATTACACCTGCATACTTACCGTCACCGATGGATGGATATTCAAAGTCAGGATATTCGTCAGCACGAACGGGCTCCCAGCCTTCTCTAAGTCTGGCGCTTGCGTTCTTAGTGTCGTCATATCCCCTGACTTCAGTTCGTACCCATCTGTGTACGTAACCTGCGGGTGGCTCTGGTGCATCCAAAGCGGAAGGAGGGGCCCAAGGTCTTCTTTGAGAAGTTTTTTCTCTGGACTGAGCCTCGCGTGGTTCACGAGTTTCGTCGTTTTGTTTTTTATCTACCATTATGTTATCTCCACGTTATTTAACATACTTCGCGTATTCTTCAAGTGGCACACCCAATTTTTTAGCTATCGATACCTGTGAAGGTGTGAGTTTCACAGATTTGCTGCGTCCAGTTTTTGCACTGCGTTTAGCAGATGCAACCGCTTGAACGGGTCGGTTTTTAGTGGATGAGTCTTCATCAAACTTGTGAGGAAACTCATCTCTAATTCTTTTGTCCACTTCAGTATAATACTCATCACTACTCGGATCAAATCCTTCTTTAACTAGATCTTCGTGAATTGCAAAAGAAGTCATGGTCATAGCTCTGTCCTGCCCGAACCATTGATTGTCTTCTGCCCACGTTTCTGCCTTTGGATCAGGGTCTGGATACTGAGGTTGCTCGTATGTGGGGTTTTCAGTTGTAGGGGCTTGCTCTGCCTCAACGGGTTTTGCAGCTTCCCTTTCCTTGTTAGCGCGTTCTAGCCCGCTGGCGTCTGCCGCCAAAGCAGCTAGTCTTTGCTGTGCTTCTGTTTGTTTGTCTATGTCTCCGTCTTCGTTAGCTTTTCTTAAATCGGATTTTGCTTTTTCGGTTTCTGCCGTTACTCTGTTGGCTTCGGCTAAAATGTAGTTTGAGTCTAGTTCTTGTGTCTTTGTTTTTAAATTATCGTTTTCTTGCTTCACGTTGTTAGCAAACTCTGTTGCCGCTTGCTCTCTACGTTCTGCTTCTCTTAGTTTCGCTGTTAGTTTGTCGATTCGTTTTTGTACGCCTTTGCTATATTCTTCTTGTTCTTGTTCGGCAGCTGATACTTCAGGTTGTGCTTCTTGCACCTCTTGAACTACGGCAGCTGGTTCGTCAGTAGTTTCTTCTGGTAACGCTACTTCTACTTCTCCGCCTTCGGTATCCATAGGCACCATTTCGTCTGCTTGACTTAGGTTTGAAAATTTATCATCTGGCATGGTCCTCTCCATGTTTAAAAGTTGTGAATAATTGATTCAGGATCAGCTACTGTTGCGATGATTTCATCATCGTTCAGTATCTTGATTTCTCCACCATCGATGTCAATTCTAGAGCCTGCGTATCTCGCGTAGAGTACCCAGTCTCCTTCCTTACACCATGGACCTGTTTTAGAGAATCTCTCGCCGTCGTACGCGAGCGAGCCTGTTTTTAGTACAAGGCCCAACACCGTAGCGGCTTGTTGTCTTTCGAGTGCTTTGCTAACAAGGTGGATCCCACCGTCGCTAACTTTTTTACCTTGGTACGGCAACACCATAATACGCCAACCTGTTGGCGCGGGTAGTTGGTCCAAGACACTGTCTGTTATCTTTTCTGGATTTAATGTTTGCGGATCTGTTTCTTTCTTTCCGCTTTCGTATATTTCTTCAAGTGGCAATTTGCCTTGCTTCTTCTCTGCCCACTTTTCTTCAAGTGTCGTCTTCGTCATCGAACGTCTCCATTTTCTTTAAAAGGTTTCTAACTTCTTCGCGTACGTAATTTAAAGCTTGCACTTGACCGACAAGATTTTGGTACTGTTCGTGTGATTCGATTGAACCTGACAGCATTATCTCTTTTATCTGCTCTTCCTTTGAAGAGATGGCGCGCTGAACCATTTGCGCGAAATTAAGTTCGTCTATTTTAGCCTCCGCTATTGCGCTCCCGATCAGCTTGTATCTTCATGGCAGCGATGTCTTCTTGCGATTTTATCTTTTCTTCGTCAATTTCTAAACGTTTTTCTGCTATTTCTTTATCGTCTTTATTTTCTTCGGCTCTGATCTGTAGTTCTTGTGCTTTTAGTTCTGTTATAGGATCGGAGTCTACTTTAAGTATCTCGTCTAGTCTAGGCATTAACTGTTGCATAAGTTCTAATTCTGTCTGAGCTTTCATGTTTTCTAACATTGCATTTGGCATGGGCGGTTGTCCTTGGGCCATCGCCTGCTGGTTCATCATCTCTTGTTGTTGCATCTGCATAGCTAGTTCTGGGTTCTGTTCCATCTGCATAGCCAGTTCTTGTTCGGCTTGCATTTGTGCCATGAGCGATACGTGTTGTAGCACATGGCTAACCATCAACGATACGGTAGCTGGGTTGGCTTGCAAATATTTGTT
>Ga0098038_1000726_pt1 | contig 14328 bp, 10 predicted proteins | sample 5B_taG_FD_75051 | JGI IMG/M metagenome (GOLD analysis project Ga0098038, IMG submission 75051) | Marine viral communities from the Subarctic Pacific Ocean - 5B_ETSP_OMZ_AT15132_CsCl metaG | ecosystem: Environmental > Aquatic > Marine > Oceanic | place: Pacific Ocean | collected 2015-01-08 | reverse complement strand
CACCGCCAGACTGTTGACCTTTAAAGATAACCTTACCTTCACGCCCACCATCAGTATCCTCATGGGTGTTATTAATAATAGTTACTTCTGGCGTAGTATCAGTAGCTGTAACGTCTTGAGCATTAGCTACAGTTGTGCTTAAACTTACAGAACGTGCGCCTATATATCCAGCCATTAGGTTTGCTCCAATACACTTAGAATTGCATCTGCACTTGCCGCAGTGTCTGATGTTACAGTTATTGAATCAGAAGCTTCCAGGATAATTTTACCATCCAATACTGACAAAGCAGAAGATGCTGGTATAGGAGCGTCCTTTATTACATGGACACCAGCAGCTTTAACCGTAACCTTAATTTGACTAGCACTCGTATTAGCTATCGATAAACCAATAGTTACTGTAGTCGTTGCAAGTGGCGTAATGTAGGTAGTCGTTTCGTTAGTACCCACCGAACTGCTTGTAAAGTTTTTGAATGTATTAGCCATTTTGAGTTACCTCTATGCTACGTCATCAAGTAATGCAGCCACTATGCAAGTAACTGTACTTGTACTAGATATTGCGTGTACTTCAGCTACTGTTGTGTTTGGAATTTGAATAGATAAAGCCTGTCCAGCGCCTACATAAAGCGCATCGCCAGCAGAAGTTGAGGCCGTTCCACCATCTATTACAATATAAACAGCGTTAGATGAGTCAGTATTCTTTACATATAAGAACTTAACTTTATCTGCTGTGTGTATTGCTGTTGGTGCAGTGTCATCATCTACCGCTGCATAATCTATAAAATTACCAGCCATTAAATCTGTACTTGCGTTAGATACGCTAGTCAGTTTGTAATACCATTTATCATTTGCGTCCGCTGGGCTAATAGTGGTTGTGGTAGAAATAGTTTGCGCTATCTCATCTGGTAACACTGTAACCTGTGAAACGACTGTTGCGTCATCTGCCATTTTTATCTCCTATCCTAAAGCAATGGCTAAAGCTAATGCGTTATCTGCAACTACAGATACATCACTAGCAACTCCAGCAACTGTAGTAACATCAGCTGAAATTCCAGCCACCGTATTTACATTTGCTATATTCGAACCTACCGTATTTATATTTGTTTCATTACTTGCCGCTGCTGTAACGCTACTAGCAATTCCAGCAACGGTCGTTACGTTTGAAGCTACTCCAGCTACAGATGTAACATTAGAACTTATTCCAGCTACGGTTGTAATATTTGATGCTATACCAGCAGCCGTAACAACATTTGCTTTAACAGCATTTAATCCTGATATGGCATCAGTAGATACTGTGCCATCTTCGATGTCAGCTAATGATGTAATATCAGCTGTAATTGCTGCAAGAGTACCAACATCTGCAATCTGTGGACCAGCCTCGGGATTACCTGTTGTTGCATTAAAGCCTAGAACAGTACCGAGCCTGGCCGCTTTAGATGGGATCTCGAGGTCGCCAAAAACATCACCGATTGCAACCTTCATTGCCCGGTCCATTTTCTCATCGAGTTGCTGGGCCATAATCACAATACTGTCCAGCTGTTCATTTAAACTCGAGGCAAGCAAATCACCAGCTGTTACGAAGTCTGTAGTGCGCTCCAGGGCCCTGGCACCGATAATTGTCAGAACATCCGATGCCACAAGTGCAGAGGCCAGGGTAATTGATCCGGTGCCATTTGAGTTTGTAGACACTGTATAGTCTGACGTTAATGACAGAAGCGTGGTATTTTTATACGCAACAATATCAGCAGCAGCTAAAATATTGAAAGTAAATGCAAAAGGACCAGTTGTCGTGTTACCTGTGAACTGAACACGCCTCTGAACATTGTTAATAGGAATATCGGCCATCTATATACTCCATTGATTTGCTAGTGTTATACCAGATGTTGATTTAATTTCCAAGAACATTACCAAAATCAGGTCTCCTTTCCGGTGCCGTTTTACCTGGCTCCCACCAAAATTTCTGTCCATATTCTCTTTTATACTTTCTTTGCAAGCGTCTAATCTTTTTTGTAGCATCTGGATCTGCCCATAATTTAGCCTGGTCAAATATCATTCTTTCCAGGGCCAGCCTTCCATACCAGATTGATGCGCCTGGAGTATATCGAGCTGCAAAGTTAATCATCTCGCTTGCTGCGTTTGTATCTTCTCCCTGGATAGCTTCAACAATATTTCCAGCTGTTAACTTCCTAACATCGTTAGCAAACCCCACAACAGGGCCAGCAACAGTTTCAGCCAAGCCTCGATCAAAGCGGTTTAGATCTGCAAACAAAAAGTCTCCATATATACCAAGCCCACCGCCCTGGAGAAACGCAGCCAACCAAAACTCATTATCATCCATAGATCGAGGATCTCTACCTTTGGACATTTCTTTAAGTTGTAAAGCCAGGGCTCCCATCAATGTGGTGCTTATAATAAGATTGCTAAATGCTTTACCTTTTCCGTAAGCGCCTGGCGTAGCAGCTGATCTAAGAATATGAGTATTTACCAGGGTAACGCCAAAGTTTTTATACATTGCAAACGATCGAACCATTTCCCCGGCAAGTGTTCCTGGGGGAACATCACCAGTTAAAGCAGCTCGACCTCGAATAGATGTTGATGGAACAGCAAAGTTTGTTTCTGTTTCAACCATAGCCATAAGGTTAGTTGCCAGATCTCTAGCCAATCGAGGATCTAAATCTGCCCTAAATTCTATGTCTTCAGCTCTTAAAAATTGTGCGCCTTTATATTCATAAAGCGGTGTCGTTCTGATAATATCCCACTTGTCAGATCCGATATCATATCGTTCCAGGGATTGTTTTAGCCTGGGATCGATCTCATCAATGGTTTTGCCTACATTATCAGCCAGCGTTCCCAGGAGCTCCATGCCAAATGACCAGCGCCCGGCCTGTGTCATTGGCGATAACAATGAGGCTCTCATTACAAAATCAGCCACTCTCCTGGTAACTTCTGGCCCGGATATATCCCCGGTATATCTCATTTGCGCTGAAGCAATCGAGGACCAGCCTTCAGCTGTAAGGCCCAGGCGTATTGCCAGCCTACCTTTTTCTTCTGCTCCTAAAGGAGATAACGCTTTCAAATAATCTCGTAAGGTATCAGTTTGAGGCAAGCCATTCATTGCCCTGGCTATACGTTGAAAGTTTACATCAGTAATTGCTGAGATCGATGCAGCTCCTAGTTGAGCTGACTGCAATAACTGTCGAATCCCAGCCAGGGTTGTAGCAAACACGCCATGAACTGGTGTGTTGTGTGTTCCTCGAAGGATGTTGTAAAGCTCATCAACCTTTTTATTACTTACCCTGGCGCTATCAGCAAGCTTGCTGTCTCCAACACTTTCTTTTAATAGTGTCTGCTTAATAAAGTTTTTAGTTGCCATAGGGTTTGGGCCCAGGCGCTCCATAAATGCAATATCCCTGGACATATTGCTTATGTGCCCAATCATTACATCAAAAGGATTACTGTTTCCAAACTCAGTATTGTATTTCATCCAGGAATCAGCATCCTTAAATACCAGGAATCTATGTTGTGCGTGTTGATTAGCTAGTGCCTTTTGCCCTCCTGGTCTGCCACTAGGTTTAATCTTACTCATGCCATCTGTGCTTATTGTTTCATAAACATCTCGCAATGCTACTTCTAATTTTTGCGGAGAAAATGTAAGGCCTGTTTGCTGATCTATCATTTTTTCCAGGTTTAGCATTGGAGTTATTGTATCTCTCCAGGCTTCAAATCCAGCCTGGCGTACCTTCAGAGAGTGGTGCTGTTGAGGCATACCCCAATCAGATCTTTTAGGTATAGCTCCACCAGCTGCATTAAATCGTTTTCTTAAATACTCAGCCGCCTCTTGCCAGCCCTGGGCAAGCTCTCTAGCTGAAGCATCTTTTGTACTGCCAGGAACAAAAACCTCTCGTATCATATTGTCGAGCTGCGCCTTGTTTCTGACTTTGCCAGCTAAGTTTCTGCGAAATGATGCCAGAACTTTATCCATCTTCCTGGTAGCGCTTCTTGTAATTGCTTTTTCTATTTGCGTAATACTTCTAAATGTCGAGCTTCTATCTTCCTCGAACAATGCCAGGGCCGCCTTACCCTTGTTTTGTTCTTTAGTTATTGGGGTTCTGTAGTTTTCCAGGTCTAACGTAATTTGTTTCCAGGTTTGTGCCTGGAGCATCATTCTACGTTTACGCTCCATGACTTGCTTTTTCATTGCAGCTGTAGCGTCAATACTTGCTTTCGATTGCGCTGGTCCTGGTCCTAACTGTTTATTGTATTGTTCATACAGCTCATCATATAGGTTAAGAACCTCATCAGCTTTTACCTGGGTAATCTCTCCGGCTGCCACACCATCGCTAATACATTTTTTAAAAGTTGTCATATCGAGCACACTCCTAATCTATTTATAAGAGCGTCCTCTGCATCGAGCTCTGCCTTAATATCTCGCAATGTCCTGGTTTCTGCTACAATCTCATCATCGATTACTCGCATATCAACAGGTATTTCCAGGTCAAGCTCTGACTCACCTATTTCGAGCTCAAATCCCTCACTATCGCTTTGAGAGCGTCTGAGGGCTCCGGGTCCTGTTCTTCCACCCGAAGGAATATCAAACCTGGATCCTTTGAGGGGATTGTCTCCTGAGATTTCTGAGACGGTTTTGGGGTCTTTGAATCCACCATTGTTGTCGATTTTCGCGTAGCCATCGGCTGCGTTCTCCTTTCTTAATACTCTAAATGTTTCGGCTGGCCTGGTGCCAACAGAATCTAAATATGATAATGGTATAAACCTACCAGTTTCAACAAAACGGCCAAGCATCCTGTTGACGGCATTTTCTGGAGTAACGTCCATTGATAATAATCGGACCTTATACCCCTTTTCTTTATATAGTGATACCGCTTTACGAATACTAGATGTGCTATGACCAACTTTTGGCAACGTGATATTTGTGCCACGACTTATCATTATATCTTGCAAACCTTTTGATAGTGTCGAACTTTCCTCGTGTACGGCACCAGTTCCCTTACCGCCTTCAAACTCTGGTAATGTTTTTTTAATTTCATCACTGTCTAGTATTGCAGATCTGTTAGCTACAGCTATTTCATTTGCAATAGTGCTTTTCCCGGAAGCTGGTGGGCCCAGGACTATAGTAACCTCTTTATTCCTGGCTATTGTTCCTGGCGATAAACCAAGCTCTTTATAGGCTAGAGTTTCAGCTTGTTGCTCAAACTTCAACAGCGCTGACTCAGTTCCGACTACTTCATCGCCCTCAATGTTATAAACTCTGCTTTGATGCCATTCCGGTGTTCCATAATTACTTGCTGTTACTGTTTCTGGCCGCGACTCCATTTCTCGAAGCGCATTAATAACTGCCGGATGATTGTTTATTTGTTCTCTTGTCGGATTGGTGCCAAGTAAAAATTTAAGATTTGCTAACGAATTAGGCTCTACAGCTTCCTCTACTTCTCTAAATGTATCGGTTACTAGCTGGTTTGTTTGATCTTCAGCTGCTTTACCAGATGGCTCATCAAAACCCTCTAAGCTTGGCTCGTTTTCAATCGCGTCTTTGCTGCTTTGCGGCGTATCATCGAAAGGGCGTCCAACATCGCCAGCTTCTGCCCTATCAAAATCGCCTCGCTCAATTCCTCTTCTGACAGAGTCGGAGAAGCTTCTTGCTGCGGCTGCATAGTTGTTTGTGTCTCTAGCTGTTCTTGCTGCTTCTGTGAGTTCGTCACTGAGCGTACCTTTCCTGGTCGCAAGCGCTTGGAGGAGCGTGATCGCTTGGGCATTTTGGTCGGCCCTCCTTTTGTTTTGTGATGTTACTAATTTATTCCCGGCTGCCTCTATGCGTTCAGCATTTCGACTTAGGTTTTCAAATGATGCCTTATCAGCTCTTAGCATCTTGTAGGTTCTGTCTAAAACTTTTGCACGTTCCAGGTATAAACTTTCGGAAACAAGCTCATCTCCAAACAGGCCAGTTTGCACCTCTTCTATAACGTCAGTCTCTTTTACCTGGCGCACTATGGCCTCTGCCTGGAAAGCATTAGATGGGTCAGACTTTGCTAATACCTGGATAGCTGCTTGCTGTTGCCCTGGATCTTTAATTAATCGACCTACTATAGCGCCATAATTAGATGGTATTACTCCGTTTATGATTGCACCGAAAGCCTCGTCACTAAGCTCAACCAGGTCTTTTGCCTGGCGTACTAAGTTTGATCGAGGCGGTAGCTCTGCTAATCGACCAGGCTCAACACGCAATATCTTAGCTGCATCGATGGCAGTACCAGTGCCCTGGGCAATATTTGCCACAGCTGCAATAACTCGCGCCTTCTCAGCGCTTATGTCATCGACCTCACGCAATTTGTACCCAATCAAATCTATATTCTGCTTTGGATCTTGATCCATTATTCTACGAGCTAGTCCGGCTCTCTGGTGGCCATCTGCTATAAATATTTTACCACCTAGATCTTCCCAGAAAACAACAGTACCAGCCTTTACCTGGTCCCACTCGGTTATGTCTTGCAATCTTTCGGTAACGCCATACTCATCACCGCCCTCCTTAAACTGAAAGCGTTTGGCATCGATAAGAACATCTTTGGCTGGCACAGAAAACATTACGCCATTTAAGTTGTCAGTAGATGTGGCTATTGTTCCTGGATCAACTGGCACTGTAGGCTCATCAACAATATTAGGAGCCCTGTTATTATTGATGGCAGCATCAGCCTCAACTGTTCTTTTAGTATGTTCTGCTTGCGCTGGTGCGAATTGGCTGTTTTGAAATGGATTATCGTTTTCCATGTTCTCAGCTGTATCAGCCAGGTCTTTTAACAGTTTGCTATCTGAATTAGCACGACCAGCCTTTGCCATTGCATCAAAGCCGCTTTTAGCTCCACTAGTAGTAATTCTTAAACCGACAGGTAAAGCTGCACTAGCTACTGTTGCAAACCCAACATTTCGCAAAAAGTCCTGGTAAGAATAATCATAGCCTTGCTTTTTATACCAATCCATAACAGCTGTTTCGGTAATTGCTGTAACACCAGCACCTAAAAAAGCTTCTGTAAAAGCTAACTTCATAATACCAGCCGATCGAGATGCACCTATAGCCATAGAGCTAACTAGAACCGGATCGTCAATAACTCCAACTACACCGCCTACAAATGTGCCTAATGATCCGCTTGTACTGCGAGATCGAAATGATATCTCCTCAAAATATTCCTGGGCAGCCCTAGCCTGATCGCTTGCTTGTTGATTTAAGCTATCGAGAGTTATGCCTTGTAAGTTATCTGGTAAACTTTGCTGGTTTTCATTTAAAAAATTTATTATTTTGTTAGCTCTCCACTCGTAATCTGCCTGGGCTTTACCTTGAGTAGCCGTAGAGCTAAACAAACCTCTGTTGAGATAAACACCAGGATCTACAAAGTTTTCTTCTGGATACAACTCACTTACTTGGTCAACGATTGGCCCCCACAACTCCTGGAGTATTCTGCCCTCGCTTTGAGATTGATCGTTATATCTAAACTTATCTACAGCTGCCTGGAAGTTTTGAGCGTAACCAGTAACAGGTTTAGATAGCCCTCGAAGAGCTTTCGTATCTAATCCAGTTGGTTTGTCAAACTGTATCATTGTTTAGTTTTTAGCCACTCTGTATAAACTAACTTACCACCATCAATTACAAAATCAGCGTATTGACCATAGAGATCTGCATCAAAATTATCATCAGTAAGTTCTGGCAATGTATTAAATAAATCAACTGTAGCTGCCTCATCTAACTTTCCAGACTGTATTCCAGCCTCAAGTTCCTTAACAAGTTTTTCTGTTTGTTTTTTGTTAAGGCTTGAAGCAGACTCAAAAGCAAACCTCTGTGCTTCTCCTGATCTAGTTTCTATTCCTGGATCTTGCGCGTCTGACAAATCTATTTCGTTAAAAACCTGTTCTTCAGTAAGCGCTGGCGCAATTATATTATTAGACATTTCGCTCATAACTTCTGGCGGTTTCTGTCTTGTTGCTTGATAAAGTTCGTCTATCTTAAAATAAATAACATTACCGTCTGTATCTAAAACTGGCGTACCAGTTCCTATTTTGGTTTCGTCCTCTAAATACTCGATATAATAAACGTCACCACCCTCATCGTTATGTCTTATCTTATACTTTTCTTCGTCAAGTATTTGTCCAGGGTATTCTGGATCTATAGTTTGACCTGTTGCTTTTTGTATAGCCTCGACACTCAAACTTTGTAACGCCATTTCATATTTGTCAGCTGTTTGGTTTGGCATAATAAAAGTTGGCAAATCTCTAACTGGCTGTATGCCGCCTAGAAGTTGACCATTAACCTCACGTTGACCAGCTGCCATTTGCAATGCTTGTTTATAAAGTTCTTCGTCAAAGGCATCTAGGCCACGAGTTATAGACAGCTCAGTGTATATTGCCTTACCTACCTCTTTAATAGATTGAGAAAATTGAGATCCAGTAACGGCTGCTCCTACAACGCCCTGGAAAACAGGGTCTACTCTATCAGTCGTAAACTCCATTGGTTTTTGACCATCTTTTAGTCTCTCCATACCATTTATTGCTAACGAAGCTGCTTGAATACTTTTTTCATTTACAAGCGCACCTACCAGGGCAAGATTAGGATTATAGTCAGATAGCTGCGATAGCACCTCACCAGATGCCTCGCCAGCCTGGGAAAGCATACCTAGTATATCTAACTTGGCCGCACCTGGCGCAGTCTCTAATGCCAGGCCTATTTCTCTAATTTCATTTGCATAAAGTAATGGTCGGGTTGCTAATCCAAATTGTGATTGAACAACTGTGCCCTGTTTAATCCTTTGATTAAGAGCATCCTCGTTTATTTGCGGCCTACCGTTTTCGTCTGCCTCTACTATTTGATTTCTATTTATTAAACCAAGCTTAGAAGCATAGCCCATAGGATCATCTGCTATTTGCGTCCTGGCGTTATCCAAAAACTTAGAAGCCTGTTCATAGCGCAGTTGTTCAATCTCACTATCTCGAGATCCATCAAAGCCATCTTCTAACTGTACAACCGTAGCCTCTAGCTCCGCTAATGATTGGCCACGCAAGCTTGCAAAAAAGTTATCAGTTTCTTGCAATGTTTTTATTTTAGCAGAAGCTTCTGGATTAAACTGTTCTATTTCTGATGCGCTCTGTATAAGCTCATTAAGATCGTCCTGGCTAATACGCCCACCGTTCTCAAGCAAATCTTCCATATCTTCGGCTTTGTTAATAATAAAATCTGCCTGGGCATCAAATGCACGTTTGTTTCTATTGTATTCTGGCATAAGCAAACTGTTTACAAATCGAACACTAGCCTCATAGTCCATACCATCGATTGTTGTTTTGCCAGACTTTATATCTTTTATTATCTGATCCTGTTCCTCAAGATCTTTCTGATAGAACGTAAACAGCGTGTTTTCTTTTATAGCTTTTTCTCTAACGCTATCTTCCCAGGTTTCTATATCTTCTGGCCTAACACCTAACCCAGATAGCTCATTAGATGCCCTCTTAATGTCTATTTCTAATTGTTTAACATCAAGATTACCAACAGCTGCCGTACCTATTATAAGCTCGGCCTTGTTAGCAGCTGCAATATTTTGTTTCTTTTTTTGTATTTTTAATAATTCACCAGACCAATACTTTGAATATCGCAACTCCGCTTTACCAGCTACGGTTTGTAAGTTGCTGCGAAGTTGTGCAGCTGATACTGGATCTACATTAGATAAAGCAGCCGGAAACCCATCTGTTACGTCCTGGAGCTGCGCTTGTACTGAGCTAAATGATTGCTTGTTGTTTTGGCCATCAGTTAAAATTTTAGTAATTTCTAACTCAGCCTCGTTTTGTATTTCTGCTACAGCAATCTGGTTTGCTGCTTTATATGCAGTCTCTTCTTCTAGCCCTCGAGGACCGCCCTGGGCTTGTATTGCTTCGAGTAAAGGCTGTGCGCCTTCAGTCTTAACACGTTCGAGCCCAGCTTGCATTGCGTCTTGTTGCGCTGTTTTGTAAAGAAAACCAGACATTTGGTCGAAAGCCGCAGACATAGCCTGGCCAGCGGCAGCTTCGCCACGAAAGCCAGCGTAGTCTACACTCCTGGGAATATTGGCTTGTACGCCTATGCCACTATATCTTGGTAATCTAGCCATTATAACATTCCATATCTAAATGCTCCGGTAGCAGCTGTTGTAAGCATACCGTACCTGGCAGCTGATCTAGCACTGTCACCAGCCTGGGTATATTGATTGGCTTGCTCCAGGGCATACCCTTCTGCCAAAATTACATTGTCCTGGGCAGTTGCATATTCAGTTGACGCTTCGGCAATACTTGCCTGGAATATTGTATCAATACTACCGCTACCAGTTGCGCCTGATCTATTTATTAAAGTTGCCAAGTTTTCATTTAGGCTTTTTAAAACTTGAGCGCCTTGTAATTTATATCGCGCTGCTTCAGCCCTACCTTGCAAAATAGTAGCAGCTGCTTTTTCATCATACATAGCTTCAGTGGCTCTTCCTTCTTTGCTTTTGCCAGCTATCGACATTGCTGTACTTACGAGCATTAAGCCCTTACTTGCTCCGGCTGGTAATAAAGCTGCCATATCTAACTTCCTACACTTAATTTATATTCTAGGCCTAAAACAGTCATAGGTAGTGGGGCTGTTTGGCTTAGAGTGATTTGACCTGTTGCGCTGTATCCCAGGATGCCATGCGCTGTTTTTAGTCCTGTGAAAGATTGAATCGGAGTATCGAGAGCTCCAACGCCAAAATTTCTAAACGATATTTGCTTGCCGTTTATGGTAAGATCTTTTGTTTCGTTTAACAAAGCATCGACCTGGACAACACGTTTCTTAACGCCCTGGACAGATCCAGATTGTAACGTAGGTTCTGTCGGCATAGTCTTTGCCTGGACAGTATAATCCAATCCAACCTGGAAACTTGATGATGCCGCTGCTCCAAACGTAATTGTGTAAGGTGAAGCTGGTACTGTCTGGTTTGCTTCTACAGCACCGTCACGCACAATCCTAACCTCTTTACCCTGGAGATGCGTCATGTTGACTGAGGAGGCAGCTCCCCCAGTTGAGGCGCTATCTAATGTTACAGCAGAATCAAATTTTTCTAAATAATACACTGTTGCAGAATTTACTGTTCTTTTAACAACAGCATAAACATCTGATATCTCAACGGCTACAGCAACAAATTGACCATCTGTTGTAAACGAGCTAGGAGCGATAACATCCTGGCCAACCAGGATAGAATAAACAGACATCGATCCATCATCACCATTTACAATAAAAAGCCTGTCAGCTTCGTCTGTAGACGTTGATCGCCTGGCAGCTAGGTCTATTGGATTTTTAACCAGGTGCGAAGAAAGAACGGAAACATTTTGTATTTGGTATGACCTGGTGCCAGATCCGTATTGAAAAGCATTTACAGATTTACCCTGGCGCTGAATAAAAACCGAAGCACCGTTTAGATCTTCAATAGGAACGCCAGGTTTTGCTCCTAACCTGGTTTGTGGCCGAACAAGAAAAGTTGCCGGAGTAACAGGAGAATCTTCAGACTGAATAACAACAAACTCAGCGCCAGTAGTAAAAATTCTAAGGTCTGCACCAGCAACAATATTAACAATACTGTTTAATTGATTTGTGTTTATAGTCGCCTCAACGCCCTCATCATCCAATCCGGTGCCAGTGTCGAAATTAAAAAAATCGATTGATCGAGATCCCCATACTGTATTGGGTCGAGATTTAGATCCACCAAAGTATAATCTTCCCTCATGGAAGGTGGCTGACCTTGGCCATCCTCTAGTGCTACTCCAGACATCTTCATATCCAAATTCACCTTCCCAGTTACCAGTAGTTACTGTGCTTGTGTCAAAAAATGGAACCTCTGTAACAGCCTTCATAACTGTAGAACTTACAAATTCAACATACTTAGCGCGGCCAAAAGTGCTTGTTACCTGGGCATAATTGTTTACAGCATCAGCTGCAAATGCCTCAACTTTATAACCTGTTGAGCTTGTTGGCTGCGTATCCCAGGCTGGATAAACAGTTGCTACTTTTGACGAGGCAACATAATCACTTATATACCTAACTTGCCCTGATCCAGTACCAGATGTAAGCGTTACCCACATTCCATTAGGATCATCATCTGATGTATAGCTTGATGAAGATTTAAGTGTAATTGAACTTGCAGCACCCCCTTGGGCAGTTCCAGTATCTGTAGTAACATTTGATGCTGTTATTGTAATGTTCCCGGTTACTGCGCTGGGGGTGATATCAAAAAAAGGTGCATGAGTAGCAAAAGCGTAAGCATACTGAGGTAAATTCGTTAATGGTAAATTTTCTAATGTCCAATTTGTATCTGTGTTTCTTACTAATCTTTTGGTTTGCAGATCTTCATGGCATAAAATTAAAGTATCAACAGCCTGGGTAAATTGTATTTCATCGATCATAGCAGATGTTATTGATGATGCCGCTATGTAATTATTACCAGATCCATTAATGTTTGTTTGCAATACACCAGCTTTGAAAACATAAATCCGACCAGTTACTACGACTAAAAGAAAGCTATCAGTAACGCTAAACTCAAAAGGTATTAATTTAAAACTGGTAAAGCTACTGCCAAAATTATGTATAAATTTTAATCCATCTCTGCGTTTTAGGCCGCCTTGTGGCTGGATAACTACATTTGTTGCTTCTTCCAGGGCGTTTTGATATTGAGATAAATCTGTTCTAGCTCTTAATAAAGGATCTAATTCGCCGACAGAAAAGTTTGTTTGAAACTGTGTAACGCGCATTTACTGTCTCACTTGAATTAAAGAAAAGTCCTCAACTATTTGCGTTGATTGTCCTCGAGCATCGATGTTCATGGCCTCACGCATCAAACCGCCTCGACCATTATCAGCTGCACCGCCATATGCCAGGGCCCTAAAATAATCTGCTTTTGAAGATTGGTCGGTAATTACGATTGCTAATTCAGCTGCTAACGCTGTTCTTAATAATCTTACAAAGTAATTTGGCATAGCTGTTTCAGCTAGTGTTGTTTGATAATCAATATAAACAGTTTCCATATTGGTAACCAGCTGATCGCCATATATCTCCCAGCCATATCGAACAGATCTTTGAGCCGTTCCATCGCTTTCGAAAACTGCTAATGCCCCAGTTAAATGATCTCCTGGCATTTGATACGCATATTTCCATTCGTTTATTGGAGTATCAGATAACCTTTGAAGCTGCACTTTTTTCAAAGTCCAGGACCAAACATAAGTACTAAGCAAAGTATTTTTTAAATCAGGGTATAATCGATCACAAGCCTGGGCTGTATCAGTACCCTCTGTAAATGAAGAAATGGGCGCTGCGCCCAGGAGAATTAAAGCATCTGCACAAATAGATAAATCGGTATCGCCAACGGCCATTATAACCCTCCAATGTGTATATGGGGCCAGTTACCCAGCCCCATATTAATTAGTCTGTGTCGGTCGCTGTAATTGTTAGACCGTCTGTTACGTCAACAACACCGCTTGCGTTTGTTAAAACATAAACCCATGACAACGCTTGTGTACCGCCTGTTGAAGAGCGAACCAAGATAGTGTCACCAACTGCAAGTGTATCTGATAGAGTATTAAAATAACCTTCAGTGTTTACTGTCGCAATCGTGTCAGCTGTTGAATAACCGTAGAGGCCAGGAGCGTCGCCCTTTTTGCCACCACCGTAATTTACGAAACCAGTACTTGAAAAAGCCATGTGTTAGTCTCCTTACTCAGTACATGAAATTTTTACGATACCCTCGTCATCGATCGCAATAGATCCAGCTGAGAACATGGAACTAACTAGGAAAGATGTCTTTTCAGGTATGTAGTTGACTTCACTCTTTTGAGCCATGCTTTCAGCATAACCCATTGAGCTTTCATGCCATGCAAAGCATGAACGAGTAGATGGTTTGGGAACACCACCCTCATCACGATCACCCATAGTGATTATATTAAAGCCCATGAACGATGATACCTCACCGCGAACAAGAGCCTTGACTACAGCGAAATCACTCGAAGTTACTTCTGTTTCGCTGAGTAACGCATCAAGCTGAGAAGAGTGCATCAACAAATGACGACCTTCAGCTGGTACGTTTTTCTCATTCATAGCTTTAGCAGCCGCACGAAGTTTTGCAATATTCATATTGGTAGTAGAGCCACCAATACCAGTTGCAACTGTTGACGGTGATGAAGCTGCATTAAGAGCATCGATGCAAAGTTGATCCATACGTCTAGCTATTGCTTTGGAAACAACTTGTACCAGCTCCCTACGCTCATCAAAGTTAACATGAGACTGATGAAAGATATCTGAGT
>Ga0098038_1000725_pt1 | contig 14332 bp, 18 predicted proteins | sample 5B_taG_FD_75051 | JGI IMG/M metagenome (GOLD analysis project Ga0098038, IMG submission 75051) | Marine viral communities from the Subarctic Pacific Ocean - 5B_ETSP_OMZ_AT15132_CsCl metaG | ecosystem: Environmental > Aquatic > Marine > Oceanic | place: Pacific Ocean | collected 2015-01-08 | reverse complement strand
GCACCTGACGTTGCTACTTTACAAATATCAGAATTGTTTACAACAACACTTGGAGCATTTGCGGTAGGTACCGATTTATCCGTAACGACGGTGCTAGACACAGTATTTGTGTCTGCACCGTTCGCACTAGTTATTACACTAACAACTAATATAAAAGTCAAAACTACAAAAAGTGTTTTCACTAATAAGTTGTATAAATTTTTAACAATTCTAAAACTAAAGTAGCTGTATCATCATTTGTTACTGAAAGAAATTTAACATCTAATCCTCCAGTTGCTCCACCTGTTCCAGGTGTTAAAGGATTTGTTAATCCTCCAATAGCACTAAAATCTTTTGAGTCAGCATAGTTACAAGTTATAGCTTGTGAATTAGCTGTTGCTTTCCATTCCACTAAAAGTGGTTTGGTAACAGCAGTGTTATTAACACTCCACCATAATTTATTAATAGTAAGGTTGGTACAAACATCACCACTATTAGCAGTGGCTCCTGTAGCAAATCCTTTAGAATTATTTAAATTAGCTGGTACAATTGTAAAAGTTTCAGCTGTAGTGCTGGCTATCTTAAAATTTATTGTGAAAATAGCTTTTCTAGTTCCGTCAAATTGTTTTGTGACTACTTGCGTCATATTTTTCTCCTGTTAAGGGTGAGGTCATTACACCTCACCCAGAGTTTATTTATGCTAAATTGTTATTCTGCATGTAAAGAACAGTAACTGTAGCAGCACCTGTTGCACCATTACCCGTACCTGCTGTGAAAACAGCATTTACAGTCTGATCAGATGAACCGATATCTGTACCATCAGTACCAATTGTACCTCTAGTTGTACCTAAAGCTTTTACATTTGTTGCTGGTAGATACTCATCAGTATCACCTGCGTGTCCAACTTGAACTGTAGCAGTTCCACCATCATTGTTTACAGTTGTAACATTTAAAATTACATCCACAATCTGTGAGTTAGCAGGAATAATTCCTATTGCTGTAGTAGCAGTTGCACCGATAATATCGATTACTGCTGATTGAGCCATTAATACAAACCCTGTATTAACACTTGCTCCTTCTCTTATAGTCCCAGCTTTGACTGGTCCTGAAAATGTAGTTGTACCCATGTCAACCTCCTTGTAGTTGTCTTGTTAAGTCTTGAGTAAATTGTATTTTAAAACAAAAAAGGCGCTCTTACAAGCGCCTTTTTCACCTAAGAAAGATTAGTTAAATTTTAAGAACCTTGAGATGCATAAACACATCTAGGATCAGAGAAACCAAAGCTATATCTTTCACGAGCTTTGTATCTCATATTTCCAGTGTCAAAATCACCTTCCATAGCAGTTGTAATTGGTGTTCTTACAAAATGCTTGAAGCCGTTTGGACAATCGGTTTTAATGAAGAATGCATCAGTATCAGTTAAATAATGATTTACGCTGTATCCTTGAGGAATATATCCTGATTGATTGAATACGTTGATATCATTATCAGCTGTACCTACTCTACCACTTGAATTCATTAATCTATCAGCTACAAATTGTAAAGCTGAAGGAATAATCATTTTCATTGGTTTTAATGCAATTTTCAAACCTCTTTCATCAATAAAAGCAGCAACATCAATAACTGCTTGTTCAAGAGAAGTCTCGTTCAAGTCAGCATCTGTAGCACTTCTATTAGAGAAGTTTCCACCTGTTAAAGTTGGGTGAGCAGTAGAAGCTAAAGAAACTCCGTCTCCACCAAAATCAGCAGCGTTTGCAGAAAATGCATTGTTAAGAATATTAGCACCCTTAACTTGTTTAGTATTAGCCATCGAACGAGCTAGAGCTTTTGTATATCTAGCACTGACTCTGTCGTAAAGGTTATCCTCTACAGCTTCTTCAGTGATAGCAAAAGCAAGAGCGATAGTTTCGTTAGTGTATCTCGCAGTGAAAGATTCTTGTGCAGTATCATAATTGATTGCCGCACCTTCGTTTTTCACAGGAGCACCAGCGAACCCGCCTAACATTACTTCTTCTTCAAAAGCTCTGTCTGAACTTTCTTGGTCGAAGATTTCTGCTGCTTCGTTCTCATAGCGTTTGTATTCTAAGCCAAAGAGAGCATTTAAACCCGGCTCTAATTCTTTGGCTAACTGGGATCTAGAAATAGCCATATATTATATCCCCGCTAAGTTAGTGTAAGCATGATCGTTAATTCTAACAATCAAATCTACGTTTGTTTCACCAGCAGTATTGTTAGGAGCTTGAACTATTCCTGTAACTCTTAACTGCTCATCAGCAGCTGTAAGTCCAGAAAAATCTAATTCCATAGAACTGATACCGTTAGTCGTGTTACCATTTGCGTTACCTACCATAGGTGCATTGGCTCCTACCGATGTTTGATCGGCAGCACCGTCCGCTTGAACGATGAATAGTTGATCTGGATCATCATAAACTTTAATTTCCGCAGCTACTGTACCTTGTGTTACAGTTCCCGCTGGCCAATAGTTCTTCCAAATTGGTTTCCCTGTTGAATCAGTGTAGTTTACACCACCACAAACTCCTACAATTTTTGCAGAGTTTGATTTAGCGTCTACTGCTATTTCAATAGTTCCATCAGCTTTTAGTTGAACAGCTGTACCATTAAAGATGTTTGATGCGTAACCAGAAGCAACTTTATAAGTAGAGAAACCAGCTGTTTCATACTTGTTACCAAGCATTTTAACAGGAACTAGTCCTCTAGGCGAATCTACATTTGCCATAATTTACTCCTTTTCTAGAAGCATCACAATCCCGACCAATTCAGAATTATTGATTGCCTCCAAATGTTACTTTTGAGCTCCTATTACTTGACATAGGCATGCTCGGGTGCTCGTCTTTTAGAACCTCATTGTCTATAGCTTCTTGTACTTCTTTAGACTTTTTCTGGAAATATTCATTTCTAGATTTAGCCATTTCAAGAGGAATTTTAGCTAATAGCAAACCTCCAACTCCTATGGTGCCCTTGTACTTACCTTCTGCCATAGCAGGATATTTCATTTTATCTTCTGCTGAAAGTTCATCTTCTCGAACCAGTTCATACCCTTCTCTCAATCTTGATGTAATATTTTTATCATCAGGTTGACCTTGAAGTGACTCCCTAATCCAACGATATTTGAACCCTTCCGGTGGTACAGGCGCATCTAGTTGTCTCGGTGGGGACCAGACCGTTTTACGAGCTTGTAAGTCCCTAGTTTCAGCGTGTCGAGTAGTTTTTTTTAGTTTTACGTTTTCCATATTTTACTCCTTCACGAATTTTGCGTATTCATCTAATGGCACACCTAGCTTTTTAGCTATGGCTACTTGTGATGGTGTGAGTTTCACAGTACGGCGTCCAGTTTTGTTTCCAACCCGAGAATTAGCACCAGCAACAGTCTGGACGACCTTATTGCTAGTAATATTCGAGTTAGAATTCGTTTGTCCTATCTTATCAGGAAAGTACCCTTTTAGTCTAGTATCAATTTCATTATAATATTCATCTGACTCAGGATTCATTCCTTCATTAACTAAAGTTGTATGAATTCCCCAAGTAGCATATGTCATTGCTTGATCTTTTCCTTCTCCTTGACCAAACCATTGATTTCTTTGAGCCCATTGAAGAGCTTTTTCACTTGGCTGTGGAGTTTGTTGAACTTGTTGTTGAACTTGCGGAGGAGCTTCTTGAGTTACATTCTGCTCTACAGGTTCTGCTTGTTTTTTACTTTTAGCAGAAACCACTCTTTGTTTATGAACAGCGTTTTCAGCTAATTTAGCTTGAGCTTCTGCAACAGCTTCAAAATCTTGTTTTTGATGTGCTTCAGTCAAGGCTCTTTTTAGAGCTAACTCAGTAGCATCTACTCTTTGAGCAACTTCTTCAATATAAGTATCATCTAAACTAGTAAATTGTTTTTGTAAGGTGTCATTTTTCTTTTTAACACTTTCCGCAAATTTTATAGCTGCTTCTTTTTGACGTTCTTCTTCACGCCATTTTTTTGTTAAATCATTTATTCTTTTTTTAACTCCAGAAGAATATTCTTCATGTTCAGATTCGCTTTGAGGCTCTTCTTTTGTTTCAACTGGTTGAGATGTTTCTTCCGTTGATGTTTCATTTATTTCTACATCAACAGGATTACCTGTATCTTCAATAGGTATTGTTTTTTCTTCACTTAATGCTGGTTGTGCTTCTGGCATGACTATCTCCTCATGTTAGTTTGTTAGCGGTGATAAAACATATTCAGGATCTTTAACAACTGCCATAACTTCGTCGTCATTAAGTAATCTGAGTTCTCCACCGTCGATTTTAATTCTTGCTCCGGCATATCTACCGAAGAGTATCCAATCTTTCTCTTTACACCAAGGACCTGTAGGAAACTTTCCATCATCCTTAAAGCATAAATCACCCATTTTCATTACCAATCCTACATTGGTTGACCATTGGCTTTCTTCAACAGTTTTATCTGTTAGAATAATTCCACCTTTACTTTTTTCTTTAAGTTTAAATGGCATTACCAATAATCTCCAACCACTGGGATTAGGTAACTTTGAATGTTCGGGTTTTTTCTCTTTTTCTTTTGTCTCTTTATTTTTTTTCTCTAAGGCAAAAACTTTTGTAGGTATTACATTAGTTTTAGTCATTATCTAGCTCCTGTTTCTTTAGCAGGTTCGTGAGTTCCTGATTTATTTTATTCCAAGCGTGTAATTGTCCCAACACATACTTATATGTGGTGATTTCCTTTACATCTCCCGTTATAACTTGAGTTAGTTGTTCTTGTCTAGTCTTTATTTCTTTTCTTAGTCTTTCAACTAAGACAATTACTTGATCAGCCAATTTGACTCCTTTTGTATTTTTTCATAACTGTATTGTTACTTAATCCTCCATTTTTAAATCGAGGAAAATTATCAGAAACAGGAATAGGTTTAATTTTTCCTGGTTTAATTTTTAATCCTTTAGGATCAGGGCCTTTTAATGGAGGAGGACCGAATCTTTTCCCCGGTAATTTCATATTTGAATTGTAGCCATTAAATCACTTAAATGTTTTGCTCTGTTGGGTGTTTGTTTATTCCATCTCGAGTCTAACATTTCAATGCTCGCCTCTTTAAACTTTTTCATTTTAACAAAATCAAAAGTTTTTTTAAATTTAGACACTCCTCCAGGGCCAAGCTGAAATATCATCTCTGTATAAATTTCTTTTAATAATTCTGGTGGATCATAACTTAAATCACACATAAACATGTTTTCACATAATAATTGTGCATGTTCTAAATCAGTTTTAAAAACTTCTTCTAACTGTTCTTTTGGATATTCTACTCCTTCTTCAAAAGGATCATGCTCAGTTACCTTGTGTCCATAGCCAATAGTGGCGAACCCAAGAGTATCTTTGTAAATTTTATTTCTGAAGCCTTCGTTTTGCTTAACTCGATCTGCTAGTGTACTCATATTAACAATTCCATTTTCTTAGTGATTTATTAATCCTAGAATTAGGATCTTTTGCCGTTTTAGAACTAGTTCTTCTTTTTTTCATACCTTCCATTCTTGCACAAAATGACTTACGTCTTTTAGCAGCTTTTGAACCCTTTTTCAACTTTGATGGTTTTGTTGTAACTGCTGTTTTTAATTTAGAACCAGGATTAGCTTTTCTGTAAGAAGCTACACCTTTTTTATTTAGTCCTCCTGACTCACTTTTGCCTTCTTTTCGTTGCCAAGCAGGACTAGCCATATGTAGTTTCTTTTCTTCTATCCTCCATTACCATTCCACATCCATTAGCTACTCCTTTTGGATTTTTAGAACTTTTTCTAATTTGAGATAAATTTTTACCGTCTTTTGCTTGTATTTTATTACCGTGTTTTTTAGCAAAACTTTTAGCCACTTCAGGCTCATTAGCATATAAATATGCTCGTTGCTTTGCTGATTTAAAAGGCATTATTTACTATGATGTGCAGTTTTTTTAGATTGTTTTAAAGCTTTATCACTTACTGTTCCTTTGCCTTTTCTACTAGTTCCAGATTTTTTACGTTTGTTCATGTAGTAATAAAGTCCTTTTTTAACAGTTCTACCATCTTTAGTTACATGAGTATCATCACCATCTTTAAATTTAGAAGTTTTACCACCACTTTTTTTAAAACCCATTTTATTTCTTACTGCTGTAGGCAATTTTGCTAATCCTGGATTTTTCTTTTTGTCTACTGTTTTCATACTACTTTCCTTTTTTAATTAAACCCATTGCACCTTTTCCGGCCTTAATGCCGAAGCTAGCTGAGCAGGCGATATATAATAAATGTTTATAATAATCCGGAAGTGACTGCAATGCGACAAACCCCGCTTCTATATGTTGTGTCATTCCAGGAAAAAATACGAGTGTTGCTGGAGCAAGTAAGCAAATTAAAATTAGTTCGTCTTTCCACGAACCTTTCATTTGATCTACAGCTGATGCTTCCCATTTTATTTTTCCAGAAATTTGATCTTCTTTAAGTTTAGTCGCTGCTTTAATTTCGGTAACTTTTAATTCTGCTTTTGCTTTTTTTGTTTCGACGAAGCCACGGACCGTATCCGCAGCAACGCCGAGTAAAGGTTTTGCTAAGAGTTGCCAGACCATTGTCTAGGCTGCTCCACCTGTCATCCAACTGATGACCCAAAGAACTATAATAGCTACAATAGCAGCTTTAATCCAGTCCTTCATTTTCCATTCCGACCATTCTTTGACATGGTCCCATAGATCTTTTATTAAATTCATATAACCTCCTTAGTTAATGAATAGTTAAATCGAAGTCAGCTTCGAATTCAACAGTATTTTCTAGCTCATGTTCACAATTATTGCAATCACAACTAGAACAACTGCCTCCGTTGGTATGATGACAGGCATGTCCACAATGTTCGCATAAATTATCCAAAAAACTTAACACCTTTGGTTGCTGCCCCTACTCCACGCATAGTTTGAGTTGGTTTTTTAACATTTGTATCTACATCCATACCATCTACTGAAGGTCCAGGTTGAACTTTAAATTCACCACCATCTCCATAGCTCATTTTAGGCATTCCACCGCCCATGTAACCCATTTTAGGCATTCCACCGCCCATGTAACCCATTTTCATCATGCCACCACCCATGTACTTCTTTTTTTTCTTATTTTTTTTCATATTTTCCTTAATGTAAAGTCGGTTTTAATAAATTAAATTGAAAAACATCCTCAAGTTGATTTTCAAAAACAGTTTCTGCTATTTTTCCCTGTAAAGCATGATCTAAATAGATTGCTTTAACAACTGACAGCATAGCTGCAGCCATAATTAACTTATCTTCACTTGTTTTAGCCCATTGCTCAACATGAGAAGCAAAATCGTTTATGCCTTGGCTTAATTTATCATCATTTTGAGAAGATGACATTAATTTTTTCTCATTTTTGCTTGTTTTAAATTAATACCAGCTCTCATAGCTGCAATTTCAGCATCTTGATCAAGTTTTTTCTGATCTATTTCAGTTTTTTGATCTAACTTACCTCTATCAATATCTAGTTTTTCCATATCATACATAGCTTTACGCTGTGCATCCTGTTCTTTTATGTCAATTTCTCTAGTTTTTAATTCAACTAATGGATCTTTACCGGTTCCTTCCAAATATTCTTGTTCTTCTGCTACAATTTCTTCTGTTATAGTAGATTCTACTTCAGCAATTTCGCTTTCTAATCTGTTTTGCATTTCTTTTTGTAATTCAGGAGGCAATTGTTGCCCACCTAATTGTTGTTGTAATTGTTCTAATTCTTCTTTGTTTTTTTCCATAACTTGTTGTCTTGCCATAAAAGAAATGTGTTCACTTATATGTGATTGTAAAGCAGCCATAGCAATTAAACTTTGTCTAACTAAACTTGAGGACATAAATGCTCTATGTGCTTTTATATGAGCTTCATGATTTTGTTCTGGATAAGCAGTTAACGGTTTAGATTTTAAAGCTTCTGAATTTTCTTTTGCAGGATCTACAGGTCCTGGTTTAGGCGGAGGAGGCAACACTGCATCAATGTTATTAACTCCAAGTGCTTGATACATTCTTCTGTAAGCTTCATAGATATTATGAATTCCAGGATTAGCTCCTGTTAATTGTAATTGTGCTTGTGCCAACTGAATACGTTGAGACATAGAAAATATATTTGGATCACTAACAGGAATAATATCAACACGATCATCAAAGTCTTGTTGCTTAATCATTCTATTTCCACCCACTACATTGTAAGGATATTCAGGTGGTAAATATTGTTGGAATACTTTTGACAGTAATTTAAATTCAACTTTTTGTGCGTAGTGCATTCTCTTGTGAATAGCACTCATAACTTTAGTTCCTTGTTCAATCATAGCCATGGTAGTTCCTACCGGATTAGCATTGTTTGAATCACCTATCTTTGCATCAGCCACTGCAGCAAATCTTTTTCCTGCATCAACACAAAAACCAAGTAACATAAATAATGTTTGACTAGGTTCTTTGTAAGGTAAAGGTAAAAGTCCTGATCGTAGATCACCAGAGGGTGCATCTACATCCCTGAATTCTCCGGGTTGGATTGGGTTATCATCGTCTGCAACTCGCAACCCTCTCGCTTTAAATCCTGCAGGGAGATTGGACAACGTACCTGCATCAATGAGTTGACGGAGAGCTGACGTAGCTGTCCTGGAGAGACCCCCGAGCATGTGGATAAGACCAAAGCCATAAAAACCAAGACCAGGCAAAAACTTATAATGTACAAAATACTGAATTTTTTTTCTGAGTGGATCATCTTCTCTGAAGTTTCTGTATATGGATAAAACTTTTCCTGACCCTTCGTCCACAGTAACAACATAAGGAACTCTTATACCGGTTGGTTCTCCTGTTTCCAAATTCCTATCTTCAAAACCTGGTATGTCTAAATCACAGTGAAACTCTAATAATGTATATTCATTATCATCTTCTTCTCCGTAAGTTGTAGAACTGATACCTTGTACGTTTTGATATTCTTCTTGTACTTGATTATTTTCAACTAATGATGGTCTAATTTCTACATCTCTGTAAAAACCACCAACTTGATTTTTTCTAACTTCATTATAAGATTGTTTAACAATATGTGTAACTCTCTGACAAGATTCTAAATCAGTTGCATAAAAAGGAACAATTAAATCTTCTACAGGAATAAAAGAAGCTTTAGCCCTTTGTTGTTGTGCATCGAAATAAATTTTTTTAAAAGCAGATCCAGCTAGCCCTAAGTGAAATAATAACTGATCCATGTCAGGATCATATTCTTCCATCACCGTAGTAATCTGATAATTCATATAATCTTTTACTCGGTTCGCTTGTTGTTCTGTTTCTTCGTTTTGTTCACCAACTATATTACATTTAACTGGACCACCTGCAGGCAGTAATTCTTTGTAAGCTTGTGCTTGAAACTGTGTTGCTGATTCAGCAAGTAATGGATGAGTAACTCCACTAGCTCCTTGAAAAGGTCTAGCTCGTTCTTCATATTTAAATCCTAATAACTTAATACCATCAACATAAGATTTTTCCCAATCCTGCCTTGATGATTTATCATCTTCATAATAAGCTCTAAGATTGTCTGACATTTTTTCAAGTTCATTGTCCTCAATAACTTCTGCTAAATTGCCATCAAAAGGCATTTCAGGTAATGCTTGTTCTTCATTAATTAAAGCTCCACCATCATCAGTAAGTTCTATATTAACTTCAGATTGTTCTTGTGCTACACCAAGAGGATCTAACTCTCCTGGAGCCATGTTTGGTAATGCTTTTTCTATTGCCATTAAATTGTTCCTAGTATTTCATCTACGTCTGGTAATTTAGAACCTACTCTACCACCATCTGCGTGCATTGGTAAACCTATTTTTCTTATTGTATCTTTTGCTTCTGTAAAATCAACATAAGGTAATCCTGATACTTCCATTTTTCTTCCATCAAAAGATTTTTTAACTAAATCAGGAGCAGCTTGGCTGTATGAATTTATACCATCACCATCAAATTGTAATGTAAAGTTCATGTCATCTCCTACACCTGATATTTTAATTCTAGCTGATTCTGGGTCTAATCCTAACTTAGCGGCTCTTTCCATTAAATCTTTGTTTATATCTTCTGCTGCTTCTTTCATAAGTTTATTATAAATTGTTTTATACCCTGCAATATCTTTCGCATCAGCTGATTCATATACACCAACAATTTCACCAGGATTCCATGACACATTTGTCTTACCTTCTGATATTGCTTTTTCTATATGTGATTTTAAAACATTCTTAACCCAATCTTTTTGTTTTTTAAATGGATAATCTTGTGATCCACTTTCATATCGTGCTCTTCGTAGTTTTGCATTTTTAGATATATCCGTATATGATCCTGCAAATTTAACTTCATCAGGAAATAATTTTGCTAAAAATTCTTCTATTGGCATTTTAGTGTCCGCTACTATCTGTGCTTTAATAGCATCAAATGTATCTACTCCACCAAACATACCTCCTCTAACCTGTCCTCCTTGAGAACTATCTAATAAATCTTTAATGTTTTGTACTGCTCTATCAAGTCCCTCAAATGATTGTGTGTTTCGTGGCAGGTCTTGATTAGCAATACGTTCTAGTAATGCTTTTTGACCATCTTCTCCAGAGGACATTTTACGAGACCAAAATTTATCATAATTACCAAAGGCTGAATCTCCTGGATTTAATTTAGATATTCTTTGTGCATTTAAGAAGTTTGGATTTTTAGCTCTACCTAATTCTTTTTTAGATGCTTGAGTAAGGCCACTTAAAAAATCATTTGCATCATCAATCATCTGTTGATTAACTGTTCCGTAGTTATCTAAGATAGATCGTTTAACATTTTGTTTTTGATTTAATCCTAAATTTTTAAAATTCTCTCCGTACATATCATTAGATACTTGGTCTACCTTAACATCAAATCCTGTAGGTTTAGGTTTCTTTGCTTCTTTAGATGCTTCTAATTTAGTTTTTGCATCAGCAAATACTTGGGCATCATCTTCTGTTCCAAAACTTTTCTTTGGAACTTTTCTTTTTGTTCTTGTGTTTATTACTTCCCAGATAGGATTATCAGCGCTGCCTGCTTTAAGTTGTACTTCAAACATATCAGGAACAGTTTCACTAATAGGCATGTTAATAGGATCTGTATCAAAGTTATATAATTTATTATCCTTAGTAAAATTATCCCACGCATCATCTAATGCTTTTTCAGCTTGAGGTCTTAATTTTTTTTCTGCATTTTCTAATATATCAATGCCTGCTATATCTTCAGGACTTTGATAAGAAGTAGAACCACGGTGAACATCACTTTGTGCTTCCATAATATTTTCTGTAACTCTACCATCGGTTGTTGTTTTATCTATAGATCTACTAAAAGAAATAGAATTATCGGAATTAGGATGCCCGCTGTTATGAAATTCATGACGAGAGGACTGTCCTTTCTTAGGATCAAATCCTTGCTCCATAATTGTATAATCTTCAGACCTGGTTCCTGGCCAACCGGTGCTTTGAAAATTACTAGTTAATCGTGGATTAACATTTAAACGTTTAAATCTATTAACAATCTCATTTAATTTTTGAGCTTCGGTATATAATAAATTAATATTAGGATTATTCGCTTTTCTTAAAATGTTTGGTAATACAGTGCTTGTATACTTTTGTATAACAACACTTGGATCTTCTACTCCAGCAAAAGTTCTTTTACTTGTTCCTCCTGCCATTGTTTCCAATTCATCTATCATACTTTGTACAGCCATTTTATATTCTTGTAAAACACGGCCCGAATTACCTGAAGAAGTAATAGGAATGTTTACTATATCTCGTTTAGCATCTCTTACTATTCTTCTCGTTACATCAGGTGTAATTTCACTACCTACTTTAGCAGCTCCTGCATTTTTTCCTAATTGATTTGACCCATAAAATTCAGAGTATCCTCTTTTAATTTGATTATTATTTTCTAATAAATCTTGTCCAATCTTTAAAAAAGTTAACGCATCAATGCTTTGATCACCACCTTCTTTTATTAAATTACTTATTTGGAAAGACATTCCTGTATCTTTCATTTCGTTTAAGGCTCCTGCCCCGTCACCATCTTCCATTTCTTTTTTCCACTGACTTAATTTTTTCTTAGTCTTAGAAGCAGATCCTGCATATTTAGTTTGAACGTAATCTTCTACTTTACTCCATCTAGGAACTATGTAAGTATCTAACGACTCAACTCTCTCTACTTCTTTTGGATCTAATCGTGGTTTTTCAATTTGTACTTCAGGGTCTGCAACTTGTTTTGTTGTATCTGTTACCTCTACAGTTTCATCTATTTGCCTTGTTGTATCTGTTACATCTACAGTTTCATCTACTTCAGACAAACGAGATACATTACTTACAGGTTCAGTCTTACTTGATGCTCTTGTTCCTTTTAAATATTTAGCTAATGCACCAGGGGCCGTGAGTACGGCGGTAGGAGGACCTGTATAATAACCAGCTGTTCTCCCCAATTCATCCATGGTCATTCCAGACAAAGTGGACTCTGCTAAATTTGGTGTTGGAATCTTATTTCTAAACTCATCGAAGTATTTAGTAAAAGCAGGTTTATCGAGTAGAGCTTGAAACTCCTCACTAAAAGGAGAATAGTCTGGTGATGATTTAGAAATGTTGCGTTGATCAGGATTAGCTATTTTATCTGTAGGAAAGGTTTGTATCTGTGCTCCTTTTTTAGTTGCCTCAAATAATCCTGCTAATAGTTCACCCATTCCTTCAGCCGAACCTGCAAAATAATTAATTACCCCGTCTGGTAAATTAAATAACCCATCTTTAAATATTTCAAACCCAGTTGCATCTCCGTAATATTTTTTACCTTCAGCAAGAGCTGCTGCTCTCATTTCATCAACTTTGTTTTGATCTACAGGAAACTTACCTTCAGGTCCGTATAAATTTTCATACGTACTTGGAAATTGTCCTATACTAAATTGATTAATGTCATAAGGATCGTAATCATTAAGTCTGCTACCTTCAGCAAACTTAGGAGGACCTCCATCTTTTAGTTTACCTTTTTGAGCATCGGCTCCTATGTAAACTTCAAAGCCATCTTTATCTACATACATTGCTCTAAGGTTTCTTTCTTTTAATCTAGTTTCAATACGATTCATTGCTGCTGTGTCACCTTTTGCTACAGCTTCTTTATATTTCTCCATCTGTTTTTCTTTAAATAAGTTATCTTTTGAAACTTCTGTCGTATATCTTTCCTTGTTTGCAGCTTCTCCAAATAGCACATCTCCATCGGCTATACTTCCTGTGTGCCCTAGAGTTTCTCCTGAATTGTAAAAATTTCTTCTTTTATCTAATAAATTCGCTTTATTGTTAGCTGTTCTTTGTATTTTATCTTTAATATAATCTGCAAGGTAAGGATCTTCATTTCTCATAATTGTATCAATAACTACATTGGTTGCGGCTCTTATATTTTCTTCTGAATAAGCCTCCCCTGATACTTTATCTGGATTTTCTAATCTTATAGCAATTCTAAAATCTTGATCATAACGATCCATTTGTGGTTTAGAAATTTTAATTCCTAAATCATTGGCATACTCTCTTATATTTTTTTCAAATTGATTTTGAGCTTGTTGATAAGTACTTAAATTTCTTTCATCTTTTTTTCTATTTCCAATTTCTTGACTTATTATTTTTTCATATGTTTTTATCTGAAAATCAATTCCATGTTTATCTTTAAAATATTGTCTTATTATTTCTATGTCAGGCCTACCTGTTATAGAAGAAGTATACAACCTTTCTTTCATTGCTGGGTTGTCCTCTAAAAACTGTGGTAATTCTCTCCTAACTGTTTTTCCATCCTTAACTCTTTTTAATTCATCTTTATTTTTAAACTCATCTTTAACTACACGATAAGATCTACCATCAGAATTTCTATATCTAACTTCCGTCTGATCTTTTTTATATGTTTTACCAGCTATTGTAACAGTATCTTTAGTGCTATCTCCCATAGTCAAAATAGTAAAATCTTCTATCTCCGGTAGTGGAAATCCTCCTGTAGTTGTAGGTATATCAATAGGTGGTACAGATTCTGGAGGTAAGCCTGTTTCTATTTCTGGAATTGGAAAACCACCTGTAGTTGTAGGTATATCAATTGTTGGAAGAGGGGTATTAACATTACGTCTTGCTTCTGCTTCTCTCTCTTGTCTTTCTTTTTCCATAGCATCAGCATCAGGACCAATAACTGTTCCGTCTCCTGTTTGTCTTACATCTTGACCAAAAAAACTTACATCACCATATTCACCTCTGTCTGCTGCATCTCTAACTTTGTCAGCTACAGTTGCTGATGTTTTATTTCTTCTTGCTTCATCTAATGCTGCTTGTCTCTCT